>VAPK010114374.1_pt1 | contig 14768 bp, 10 predicted proteins | sample 3395031 | NCBI WGS metagenome assembly VAPK01 (sample SAMN08290443, study PRJNA428436) | hydrothermal vent metagenome | isolation source: Deep-sea hydrothermal vent chimney 1 | place: Pacific Ocean: Juan De Fuca Ridge
ATAGGCATTAGTGGTATAGAAATTCTAGAGCCAATATACAATCAAGTACAGTGGAATGAATTTCAACATGCTCTTACTTATAAAAACTCTGGAAAAACACATTTAAAAATTAATTCTAAAAATTCTATCACTCTAGAAGAAGGAATAGATTTTAATTCATGGTCAAATAAAAAAGGATTATTTTTCACTCAAAAGAATGGAAAAAAAGGAGCTATAAGTGCAGATAACATCTTAATCATTCCTTTAGAACACACAAGATTATACGACCTTGATGAAAATTATTGCATTGCTATTACTGATGCTGGAGCTACAGTATTTGATAAAAATGGCAAACAAATTCTATCTAATTTTTATGATAGTATTTCTGTATTTTATGATAATAACAACCCGTTTTTCTTAGTCCAAAAGAATAACAATATGGGGCTTATTGATAAACAAGGCACTACTATCATCCCATTGGAAAATCACAAACTTTCAAAAATTAAAAGTTCACTTCTTAAAGCTGAAAACAATGGAAAAACATTAGGGTATTTTGATCTTTCAGGTAAAAAATATTTTTAATTATCACTCCTACTTCACTTTATTTTGTTTAAATTTAAACAAAATAAAGTGAATATGTTTAAAATAAAACAATAAATATTCTTTAAATTTTGTATGTTTACAGAAACTAACCAATTGAATACTAGCACAATCTTCATTTAAAAGACAAAGGTATTCATATTAAACAGCAAAAAGATGCAAAAAATTACAAAATTTATTAAGGAGAAAATATTTTTCTTCTTTCTGCTTTTCACAAATATTTTCTTTATTTATTCACAAGATAAAAATATTGAAATCATTCAAAATTTTACAAATATTAATAAACAAGCTGTACAAAAAAATGCAGCAATAAATTACAAAGGAGATGCTCCCTTTGTCATGTTATCAGCTTACAGTAAAGATTTAAATTTAAAAGAAACTATATCATATAGAATTAATGTAAAAGGGCAATGGTCTGATTGGATTGCTTTTAAAAAACCTGCAGACGGTGAAAATCTTGATAGAGTCGTATTCGATGCTGTATTTATTGATACTTCTTTTTCAGAAATTGAATTTAAATCAACCGAAATTTTTAATTCTAATATTGTTTTTAGGTTATATATACCAGAGTTTACAGAAAAGGCTAGACAAAAAGCTGGAATTAAGCCAAAAAAAGCAGTAGTTTTAAAAGCGATACAAGGAAATTGTGTACAACCTGCTTTTGAAGGAAGAACAGATTGGTGTCCTGATGGAAGCTGTACAAAACCATCTGGTTCTTCCATATCACCAACACATATTGTTATACATCATTCTGCCGGAAACACAGTAAGTAGTGATTATGGAGCTGTTGTAAAAGGCTACTGGGATTATCATGTTAATACTAGAGGATGGTCTGATATTGGTTACAATTGGTTAATTGACCCTAATGGTGTGCTATATGAAGGTAGAGGTGATAAAATTAGAGGTGCTCATTCACCATGTATGAATGGAAGTTCAACAGGAATTTGCCTTATTGGACAATATTCTGCCAGTCAACCAAACGCTACAATAATTACCGCTCTTGAACAAATGGTTGCTTGGGATGCTTCTGATAAAAATATTGATATTTTGGCTACTTCACATAATACCAATTTGGGACATACTATAGCAAATGTTTCAGGACATAGAACTGGTAAAGTTCAATACCCAAGTTCTAATTGCACGTCAACTGAATGCCCTGGTAATAATGTATTCAATATGATGGCGAGTATTCGTACCAATGCTGCAAATGTTGCTTGTTATGCAGGTGTATCTGTTAGTAAACCAAAGCTATTTTTAGTAGCTACTTTTGGCTCAAATGGTATTGAAGCAAAATGGACAGCTAACACAGAATCTAATCTTACAGGATATAGATTGTACTATGCAGAAGATAATACGCAAGCAGTATGGAAAGTAGCTGCAAATGAGTCAACACTTAATGCAAGTGCTACTTCAGTACAACTTGGCTCGTATACAAATTTTGTTGAAGTACCCACAAGTGAGCCAAAACACTATAAACTGACCGCTGTTGGCGATGATAATGGGACAGCAGTTGAAAGTGCAGCATCTATCATTTTATCTAAAGCTTCAGGTACAGAAACAGACAAAGTTTTAATTGTTGATGGCTTCGACAGAAGAGGAGGTGGTTATTCAAACTCCACAAAAGATTTTATTGGTAAATATGTAAATGCAACTGATAACGGAACAGCCATGCAAATTGCTTCAACAAAAAACGAGCATATAATTTCTGGATCTGTAAACTTAAATGATTATAAAGCTGTAATCTGGACATTAGGTGACGAATCTACAACTGATGAAACTTTTTCAAATGCAGAGCAAACCTTAGTAAAAACATACTTGGAAAATGGTGGTCATCTTTTAGTTTCTGGCGATGAATTAGGCTGGGATCTATCAAATAAAGGCTCTACTGCTGATAAAGCTTTTTATGCTAATTATTTAAAAGCAATTTATGTAGATGATGGTGCTACAAGCTACAATCCAGCCTCTGGAGTAGCCTCTTCAATTTTAAATGGTAAAACCATCAACTTTAATACTGAAGAATACACAACTTCTTACCCTGATGCCATAAATACTAATGGCGGATCTGTAGTTTTAAATTATGCACAATCTGGCAAAATGGGTGGTGTTTATTATCAAGGTAACTTTGGAAGTTCTTCAACAGGAGGTTCCGTACTTTACCTATCGTTTACCTTAGAAACTTCTCCTTTAGCAGATATGACAGATGTGATTTCTGCATTTTTAGGGCAGCTTGTTTCTATACCAAATGAGGCTCCTGTGGCGGTAGCAGATACTGCACAAACATTAGAAGATACCGCAACTAGTATTGATGTACTTGCTAATGATACTGATACAACTAATAATATTGACCCTTCTACTGTTGTACTACAAACCAATCCTACTAATGGTACGGCTGTGGTAGCAAATAACACCGTTAACTACACACCAATTACAGGATATTTTGGTAATGATAGTTTTAGTTACACAGTAAAAGATACTGATGGTGCTGAGTCTAATATTGCTACGGTTTCTATTACAATTTCAGAAAATAATCCTGGCACTCCTGTAACAAACGAAGCAGATCCAAATCATCCAAAACGCGATATGCGTGGGATTTGGATTTCAACAGTTGCTAATTTAGATTGGCCGTCGTCTGCATCAGCTTCAAGTGCAAGTCAAAAAAATGAGCTGATTGCCTTATTAGACGATTTTAAAACCAAAGGAATAAACAGCTTATTCTTCCAAGTAAGACCAGCAAGTGATGCCTTATACGACTCTAATATCGATCCGTGGTCACACTTCTTAACAGGTACTCAAGGTACTGCTCCTTCCCCATTTTACGACCCGCTGAGTTTTATTATTACAGAGGCTCATAATAGAGGTATGGAACTACATGCATGGATTAATCCACTACGTGTAAATCAAGGTTCGTACGCATTAGCGGCTTCTCATGTAAAAAATCAACATGCCAATTGGATTATGGAAAATGGAACTACAGATTTATTAAATCCGGGTATTCCAGCAGCAAGAAATTACGTAGTTTCTGTAGTAAATGATATTGTTTCTCGTTATGATGTTGATGGTATCCACTTTGATGATTATTTTTATCCTTATGGTGGTACAAGCAATGCATTAGATGCTAGTGCTTTTTCAACCTATAACCCTACAAATTTAAGTAGAGCAGATTGGAGACGTAATAATATAAATCAATTAGTTGCTTCAGTGAACACAGCAATCCAACAAAATAATACTAGTCAAAACAAAAATGTTGTCTTTGGCATTAGTCCTTTCGGAATTTGGAAAAGCGGAACGCCTCCAGGAATATCAGGTCTCTCTGCCTATGATGCTATTTATACCGATGCTTTGGCATGGTTAAATGCCGGCACAGTAGATTATGTTTCACCACAATTGTATTGGAAATTTGGTGGCGGTCAAGATTATGCGGCTTTAAGTGCATGGTGGGATGATCAGGCGGCTTCTAAAAACAGAATTCATATTCCAGGCTTAGCACTGTATAGATTAGCCTCTGGAGATGGTAATTGGGCGGCTAGTGAAATCTTAAATCAAATTAATAAAAATAGAGAATCGCAAAATGCGGCTACCTACGGTCAGTTATTTTTTAGAGCTAAAAACTTAAAAGATAATTTAAAAAGTATTGGCGGAAGTTTACAAGCTAATCAGTATAAACACCCTTCTGTTCCCATAAATTTATCTTGGAAAGAGTCTTTCGCACCAAATGCACCTACGGGATTATCATATAGTGGAAACACCTTAAGTTGGACAGCTTCAACAACGGCTTCTGATGGTGATAATGCTCGTAAATATATTGTATATCGTTTTGCTAATGTGGCGGAAGCCTCAAGTGCCATGAATAACGGAACAAAAATAGTTTCTGTTGTTGCAGGAAACTCAATTGATGTAGCTGCTACTTGGCTAGACCAACCTAATAATGTTTTTGTAGTTACCGCTCTAGACAAAAATAATAATGAAAGTTTGGCAAGTAATACCGTTGCCGTTGCTGGAAACACATCGTATTGTACAGCACAAGGAAATAATAGTGTATATGAGTGGATTAAAGGTGTTAAAATAGGCTCAGATAATAAAACTTCTGGGAATGATGGCGGCTATGCGGATAAAACGAGCCAAACCTTTACCATAGAAAAAGATCGTGATATAACTATATTATTACAACCAGGCTATAAATCGACCAAATACAATGAAAATTGGAAAATCTGGATAGATTTAAATCAAGATGGTGATTTTGATGATGCAGGTGAAGAATTGTTTGACAACCCTGGGCAAACCAAAAATAATGTTTCAGGCATCATACATATTCCTGCTACAGCAACTGAAGGTGTAACTAGAATGCGTGTGGGTATGAATGGAACCTCAGCAAATTACACGTTGAATGCCTGCGGTAATTTCGCTTATGGTGAAGTTGAAGATTATACGGTAAATATTATACCTAAAGACACGAGTAATCCTGATGCTCTTTGTTCCTTAAAAGGAAATAGTAGTTATTACGAATGGATTGCCAATGTTACAGTTAACGGACAAACAAAGACTTCTGGCAATGACGGAGGATATGAAGACTACTCTAGTTTTGTATTTAACTTACAGGAAAATTCAACCTATAATATTTCGTTAGCTCCTGGTTATCGTTCTACCCAATACAATGAAAATTGGAAAATCTGGATAGATTTGAATCAAGATGGCGATTTAGAAGATGCTGGCGAAGAATTATTTGACAATCCAGGTCAAACTAAAGGAACTGTTACGGGTTCAATAACATTACCTACAAACTTAGCCAACGGGAATTATAGAATGCGTGTGGGCATGAATGGTTCATCTGCAAATTATACGTTAAACCCATGTGGTACATTTGCCTATGGAGAAGTAGAAGATTATATAGTTACTATTACGGGATCATCTAGTTCAAGAATTGAAGAGGTAAAATCTATAGAAGCTTCTATTATTGCCTATCCAAATCCTGTTGATGACATTTTAACGATTAGATTAAATTCTAGTGTGCGTGATATTACAGTCTATGGAATTAATGGAGCTCTAATTTACCAAAAAGCTATCCGAAAAGAAGAATCACATACCATTCAAACATCTACTTGGGGAAGTGGTATATATATGGTTGTAATTCAAGGTGTGGGTAAAAAACAAGTGATAAAGATTCTTAAAAAATAAATAAATTATTATCTCATTTAAAACTGTAAGGTGAAAATCTTACAGTTTTTTTTATGCATATTAGTTACCTAGAAGTTCTCTTTTTCTCTTATTTAACCGAGATTACGCATACAAATAACTACCATTATTTTTTTAAATTATTTAGTCCCCAAACCATCAACAAAATCTCCAAAAATAAACCAATAGTAAACTGTGTTGAAATACCATCTACCAACGTACTTATCAATCTGCCAAATGCCAAACCACCCATAAAAATCACATTACTCAATGTGGCTGTACGCCATTGCGAAGGATTTACAACACCTACCAGCCAATAGATACCAAAACCTAAATATAAGCCCCTAATTGCTCTTAATATATTTTTCAATTCTAATGCTTCAACATTAAAATTAAAAACTAGTGGCATAAACTTACTTGGAGCTAATCCGTAAAGTAAACCAACTGCAATTACAATAAAAGCAGAGATTCCTAAATGGAGTTTTACAGAGATTGAGTTTTTAGAATTTTTTGTTTGGTTTGGCATTTTTTATGTAATATTTACATGATTCAAAAGCTGATACTAGCTTAATTCAACGCACTTTACACAGCGGTATAACAACTCAACATGTACTGTCAGGTAATTTTCAATACTGAAACAAAGTTAATTAATTCTAAGCTACCTCCTTTTAAAAAAATCACCTAAAATTAAGTACAACTTGAATACTAATTTGTTTTAGCAATTACATATTTTAACATAAATTATTATTTAATGAAGTATTCTTTTTTTTAAAACAGTAAATCATCTTATTTATCATCATTCTCAAATGTTTGCTAACGGTTGTATATCTACAATAGCATCTTACAGCTATCTTCACAAATATAACGAAAATAGCCTCGACAAAATCTAAGCTTTTATTAACCAACAACTATTTGTATGAGCAGTAGTCGTTTATTCTATTCTTTTATATTCATAATTATGTGCATCGCCTTTTGCAACAAAAAACGGAACTACAATTAAAAAAAGTGCTCCTTTTCCTCCTGAGTTTAACACCACTAGATTATTATCATTTGTTAGGCCTATATAATTTTGTTTCTCTCCTAACATCCAAAGCAATGGCCCAGCTATAAATTTAGTTGGATATTGCCGCTTTACTTTAAAGTAGCCATTCTTAAGTTCTCCTTTTAAGATAATACTTTTTACTAGTTCATTTTTAATTAATATTTCTTCATGTTTATAAAAATTTAGTTTCAAAGTAAATGAATCAACAGGAATAATTTCAGTATAAAAATTAGTGTAAAAATTAGTGTAAAAATCAGATTGTCTTTTCTTATAAGTACCAATGGTGAAATTATCAAATAATGTCTTTGTAAAATTCAAACCAATTGTATCTAATAATTGATTTTCATAAGTCCCTTTTAATTTTTGATAATTCGTTGAACTAATTACAATATCTTTTCCTTTTCTTACCTTCAGGTTTACTGTTGAGCAAGAGGAAAGAGTTAAAGTTAAAATACTAAAAATTAGTATCGTCAAGTTTTTCATTTATATTTCTTTATCAGAATTTCTTATCAAATGATTTCCCATTAAATTTGTAAACACCACCAATTTCCATTGCAAAGAGTAAATCTCCATTATTATCTTGGTAAATACCTCAAATCATTTGTGTCTTGAGTTTGTCATCAATGGTATAGTTTATCATAGTTTTTCCGTCATATTTCCAAGCTCCGGTATCTCTATCTCCAAACCAAATATTTCCTTTATCATCTTCTTCAATTGCAAATACGTGCTCAAGTGTTCCTGCGGGTGACTTATCTCCTCTTCTTGAACTTGTTGGGTGAATTAAGTTATTTTGTTCCGAGAAATTAATTGTAGAATCACCTTCTTTCAATAATACACCAATTCCATTGTTCCCTATCCAAAGCCTACCTTTTGAATCTTCTAGAATACTTCTAATATGTAATTGACCTGTTTCTTTTGTTAGTTTTAACGTTTCATCATTAATAACTGTAAATTTTTCACCATCATATCTATATACTCCTGAATTATTTACTGCATAAAACCAAAGGTCATTTTCTGTTAATCCCCATTCATTTTGTAAAGGTACAATTTACTAGAGTAAGACTTTTAGATGTGCGATTTAACATCTCTTTGCCATTATAACTACTAACTCCTTTTCCTGTACCGAACCATATATTTCCTTTGCTATCTTCTTGAATAGACCAAACTTAATTACCACTTAATCCATCATTGATAGTAAAATAAGTGAATTCATCACCATCAAATTTAGCGACACCTTCATGATGACTACCAAACCAATAATTCCCTTTACTATCTTGGAATATAGATTGAATTTCGGAAGTATATTTAAGTTTAGTATTTGTAATATCCCCTAATAAATCAATATTTTTATTGCTTATTTCTAAAACATTCGTTTTTGTTTTAGAAGGTTTTTTTTGGGCACAAGAAGCATTTAGAACTAATATCAGTAGTAAGTATCGTATCATTTGAAATTTGCTATTTATATTCATTTCTTGAAATTTTTTTTATAAAAATTACTTGTTGTCTATTTACACCTACTAGCTCTTAATTATCCTTACAAATATACAAATAGAACTTGCCATGTTTATGAGATTCTTCACTTCGCTTAGGCTTCGGTCTGAATAACATGCTACTGTCATTTTGAGCGAAGGGAAATGTAAAGAAGTGAAGAATCTCTTTTTTAAAATTTTATATTCCTAGTGTTTGGACTATTTAAAACGTGATACGAGCGTGACGCTCACACTAGTTAGATGATGCTTTTATGAACTGACCTTTTGTAAATGAGAATAAGCAACAAATTACAAAGGCTGATTTATTAAAGATGAAAACTTGACGTAATCAGAATTAATAATAGTATCCGTAAAAGAATCTACTTTATCTAGTGTAATAAATTCAAATGTTTCATTGTATTCCTTAAGTGCAAGATTAAGTATTTTATGTTGCTCAGTATTTAAATCAGGCTCTTCAAAAGCAACTTTTATCTTCTCTAATGATGTATTAATCTTTGGTGCAAAGTAAGATAAGGCATCAAAAATTATTTTTGTTTCATAAAGATTATTAGTAATTGTATTTGGGTGCATTCCGAAATCTATAGTTTGTAATGCATTAATACTGCCATTTTTTGTAATTAGAGGAATTTGAAAATCTTTTAAAATACCTTTGAAATTTAATGAATCGAGAGTGTAGTTTAAATCTGCTTTCTTATCTAAACCTTCTTTCATGAAACATGTTTTAATTTTTTTGTGAAGTGATATATTTTCTTTCTTCTTTTTATCTTCCAAAATTTCTCCAACAAAATTGTTATAATATTTACTAAAGTCTAATTCTGAAAAATCATAGTTTATTTCAAAAGGCTCAGAGAAATGAAGAATACCATTATTATAATCGCTTAGATATTTAAAATAATCTTCGCTAAACAATGACTTACTAAAGCTAAGTGATTCTTGACACTTATTTTTATCTATATTTATTTTAGCCACACTCTTTTTAATCTGACTTAAAAAAGTATCAGCAAAGTTAGAAAGATTTTCTTGATTTGAAATTTTATTTAATAATTTCAATTTTTCTTTAGAATAAGCATAATAAACCTCATTAATAGAAACGGCTAACAAACCAACTACAATTTTCTCATTTGAGAAATTGTTTGTTTTAACACTTAATATGCTTAAAAAAGTTTTCATTTTTTTGATTGTAATATGATGTTTTCTATTCTATCTATATGTGCTTGATTAGATAAATAATTATCAATTCTAGTACTTAAATTTGGTGTCAATTCCCACTCAGATGGTAATTGTATAATTATTCCATTAATCTCCTGTTCGCTATTTTGAGTAAGCAAAGGTATGAAATTATTAACAATTTGGTTGAAATTGTTAATATCTATATGCTTTACAATATTTCTATAAAACGAAGTTTCTACCAATTTATTGGTCGTATTGATTACTGTTTGAGAATTAAAAGTACCAATATTTTGAATACCACCAAAGATAAAGGCATTATCAAACGCTACTATTTTTTGTCTAGAGCCTGCAGGTTCAATTAACAAATTATAATTTATTCCATCATCAAAATACCTACCTCTATCAGTATTATCTACCCAAAGATCAAATATGGCTATTTTTATTATATCTTCTGGATTTAATAATCTATTGAAATCAACCTTAGTAAAATCTTGGATTGCTTGAAACTCTTGTGCAAACTTCACTTCTTTTGAACCAAAACAAGTATTTCCTTCTCTTAACCTTCTGTTTGATTTAATCTTAGCCTTATCAAGTGTGCCTTCTGATATCTTTATTAAAGCTATTTCTGGTGTAGGTATTTGTAGTCGATTTAGTAAATAATTAGCTATAACTTCATATGCCAAACAATTAAATTCTAATCTACTATAACTATTGAGGTATTTACAATAATAAATATCATTAGAAGAACAGAAAAATTTTAATGGAGCATGTCCATCAGTATTTATTTCTTCAAGGAGTAACTCTGTATTTACATGCTGTAACATATATCTAATTTACTTTTTCTATTTCAAATAGTCTTTATATTCTCAATTTTATTTTTAAATATACTACAACATATCCTAACCATAAAGATAACACAAAAAAGCCTTGATGATTTTGTCGAGGCTTTAAAAAAATGAGTTCTCTCAAAGGTATCAATAACAAGATCGATTCACCACAAGAGTCAAACCGCTTCCGTTTTAATTCTTGGTTCTAGAAGTCTTGACTCTCTACACTTCACTTCTAGTTCTTAATTATTCAACGCTGCACTCTCCTCTTCAGTCAACAGTCTTGAATGGATGATAAAACGAACGCCAAGTGGAATTTCAAGAGAAAAACTTGAACCTCTACCTTCAGTAACATCAACTGTTAAATGGGTATGTTTCCAGTATTCAAATTGATCTTGATTCATATAATAATTCACACCTTCTAATTGTCCTAACAAAATATCACTATCATCTAAATACATGTCTCCTTCTTCAAATACCATAGGTGCAGAGCCGTCACAACAACCACCACTTTGATGGAATATTAATGCTCCGTGTTTTTCTTTAAGCTGATCTAATATTTCAATTGCCTTTTCTGTTATGGCTACTCTTTTATATTTCATATTTTTAATTAAAAAAAAAGGCTGACCAAAATTTTAAGTCAGCCTTAAATTATTTCAATAAATAATTTCTAAAAGAAACCTAATTTGTTTTTGTCGTAAGAAATCAACATATTTTTAGTTTGTCGATAATGGTTCATCATCATTAAATGGTTTTCACGACCGAATCCTGATTTTTTATAACCTCCAAATGGGGCATGTGCTGGGTATGCATGGTAACAATTCACCCAAACTCTACCTGCTTTTATCGCTCTTGGTATTTGATACAATTGATGTGCATCTCTTGTCCAAACCCCTGCTCCTAACCCATAAAGCGTATCGTTGGCAATTTCTAATGCCTCAGCCTCATCTTTAAATTTACATACAGAAAGTACGGGGCCGAAAATTTCTTCTTGAAAGACTCTCATTTTATTATGCCCTTCTAATATGGTTGGTTGAATATAGAATCCATTCGCTAAATCTCCATCCAATTTACAAGCTTCTCCACCAGTTAATACTTTAGCACCTTCTTCTTTTCCTATTTTAATATAGGATAGAATTTTTTCGTATTGATCGTTTGATGCTTGAGCACCTACCATTGTATTTACATCATAAGGGTTGGCTTGAATTGCTGCTTTTGTACGGGCAACAACTTTTTCCATAAAAGCATCATAAATATCTTCTTGAACTAATAATCTTGACGGACAAGTACAAACTTCACCTTGATTGAATGCAAATAAAACGGCTCCTTCAATAGCTTTATCTAAAAAGGCATCGTCATGATCCATTACAGAATTAAAGAAAATATTAGGCGATTTCCCACCTAATTCCATTGAAACTGGATTTAAGTTTTTAGAAGCATATTGCATAATCAACTGACCTGTTGTTGTTTCTCCAGTAAAAGCAACTTTATCAACACCTGAATGAGATGCTAAAGGTTTCCCCGCTTCAGGACCAAAACCATGAATAATATTAATTACTCCTGGGGGAAATACGTCAGCTATTTTTTCCATTAATAATGTAGCTGTAGAAGGTGTTTGTTCTGCTGGTTTTAAAACAACGCAATTTCCTGCAGCAAGTGCTGGAGGTAATTTCCATGACAACATCAGTAATGGGAAATTCCAAGGAATAATTTGTGCAACTACTCCAAGAGGCTCTTTAATATTCATTGATAATGTATTTTGATCTAACTCTGTAGCTGAACCTTCTTCAGCTCTAATAACAGCAGCAAAATAACGCCAATGGTCTACTGCTAATGGAATATCAGCATTTAATGTTTCTCTAATTGGTTTTCCATTATCACAAGTCTCTACCAATGCAAACTCTTCTAAATGTTCCTCAATAATATCTGCTACTTTGTTTAATAGTGCTGCCCTTTCTGTTACTGAAGTGTTTCCCCAAGCATCTTTTGCGGCATTAGCAGCCGACACAGCATTGTCTACATCTTCTTTTTGAGAACGAGCGTATTTTGCAATTAATGTGTTATCAATTGGTGAAGTATTATCAAAATACTGCCCACCAACAGGGGCTACAAATTTTCCGTTAATAAAATTTCCGTATTTTTCTTTAAATTTTGGTTTTGAATATGCCATAATTAATTGTTTTTAATGAAAAAATCCCTACTCTTTTATAGATTTTCGGCTCCCTCTATTTCTTTAAAATGATTGTAATCCTCACAATATAGTAAATTATTATAAGTTTTTTACACGATCAATATTTTTTCGATGGCTAGATTAAATTCTAAATAATAATTATGATAGAATATTTTACATAATTTTCGTACCTTCACTTTAGGGATTAGACACATACCCATGAAAGAAATTAACGATATCATTACTGCATATAAACAGTTAGACTTAGCTCATAATAAAGTTGCCTTAGCTACCGTAATTTATGTTGAAGGCTCTTCATACAGACGAGCTGGAGCGAGAATGTTGGTACAAGACAATGGTATTTGGGTTGGTGGTATTAGTGGCGGATGCCTAGAAGGTGACGCCTTAAAAAAAGCCAATCACTGTATGGCTAGAAATAAAGTTGAAGTGGTCCGTTATGACACTTCAAAAGAAGATGAAGAACAAATTGGTACAGGATTAGGTTGTAATGGTATTATTGATGTCTTACTTTCTCCAATAGTTGTAGATGATAATAAAAACCCCTTACACATATTACAGTCTTGTGTAAACGATAGAAAGATTAATTGTTTAGTTACCATTATCAGTTCTGATCTTGATGAATTCTCTACCGGTGAAATGTATAAATACAGTGCCAAATCTAAATTCCCTAAACAGCTTAGAGCTGATATAAAGTCTGCACTGGCTTCAGAAAAATCTAGTGTAAAAAACTATGATAGTCTATCTGTGTTTATCGAAATTTTACTTCCGGCTCTTAACGTAGTTTTATTTGGTAGTAGTTATGATATTTATCCGCTACTAAAAATTGGCAATGAATTGGGGTGGCATATGAGTGTGGTAACCAATCCTACAAAGGCAAGTCAAAAAATGAAAGATTTGAGTGAGAAAATTTATCCGAAAGACACGACTATACCTTATGATGATTTTACCGCATTTGTATTGATGGCTCATGATTATAAAACCGATACGAATAATTTAGCTATGGCATTAAAAACCAATGTGCCTTATGTAGGGATGCTCGGCCCTTTAAAAAGAAAAAATAAAGCGTTGGATGAACTGAAAGATAACGGACAAACATTCACGGCTGAACAATTGAACAGACTTTACAATCCTATTGGATTAGATATTGGCTCTTCAACTCCAGAAGAAATTGCATTGGCAATATTAGCGGAGATTAGAGCTCATTTTTCAAGTAGAAACGGGCGGTTTTTACGAGAAAAAGTGGGGACTATTCATAAGAGAGGTTAGATATTATGCGTCAGATGCTCGGCAGTATTGGAATTACTTCGAGTATCATGCTTCTAACCTTTTAACCTTTTCACCACCTCAACAATCTTCTGAATAACCACTTCAATATCCTTATCTGTAGTTTGTCTGCCCAAGCTAAACCGAATAGAAGACAAGGCATTATCATCTGATAAATGCATTGCTTTTAATACATGCGAAGGTAATACCGAAGTCGAATTACATGCTGAACCTGAAGATAGGGCTACGTGAGTACTCAAGGCAAGCATCAAATCTTCGGCAATGACATTTTTGAATAATAAATTACTCACATGGGGCATTCTATTTTTAATAGTTCCATTTACAGAAACGTTATCTAATTCGGACAGCAAACTACTTTCTAAAAAATTTCGTTGTTTTTTTAATTTTACAGCATCATGTACAAACCTTTTCCTAGCAATTTCTGCAGCCATTCCAAAACCAACAATAGCTGGAACATTTAAAGTTCCTGATCTTCTTTTCCGCTCGTGTTGCCCTCCGTTTTGTTGTTCTTGAATTTGAAGTCCGTCTTTGATATATAACGCTCCTACACCTTTTGGCCCATATATTTTATGTGATGAAAACACCATGACATCTATACCAAATTCTTTGGGATAAACTTCCATTTTCCCTACAGCTTGAGTGGTGTCTGAAAAAAATAACACCCCCTTGTTTTTACATATTTCAGCAATTTTTTGGATAGGATGAATCAAACCTGTTTCGTTATTTACATACATGATTGACACCAATAAAGTATCTTTTTGAATAGTATTTTCTAAGGTATTAAAATCTAAATTCCCTTTTGTATCAACATCTAAATAGGTGATTTTTGCTGCTCTGTATTTTTCTAAATAAGCACAGGTATCTAATACAGTTTTATGCTCTGTCTTTAGAGTAATAATATGATTCTTATTCTGTTTAACACCCTCATCAAACAATCCTTTTATTGCTAAATTAACCGACTCTGTAGCTCCACTTGTAAACACAATTTCTTTGGTATCTACTTGAATTAAATTTGC
>VAPK010463494.1_pt1 | contig 14744 bp, 20 predicted proteins | sample 3395031 | NCBI WGS metagenome assembly VAPK01 (sample SAMN08290443, study PRJNA428436) | hydrothermal vent metagenome | isolation source: Deep-sea hydrothermal vent chimney 1 | place: Pacific Ocean: Juan De Fuca Ridge
ATTCTTTCTTCCGGAATGGTCTAAAAACTTTTTTCTTGTTTTTTATCAGCTGTAGGCTATTGAAAAATAAGGTGCCTGTGGATAATGAGAAGTTACAAAATCTACATTTTTTTTTCAGGTCTTTTCCAGCCGTCTACCGATAATTGTTTTGATCGAGACAGGGTTAATTGCTCTGCTGGTGTATCCTTTGTTATTGTTGATCCAGCACCGATAGTTGCACCTTTACCAACGGTGACAGGTGCTATTAATTGGGTATCAGATCCTATAAAAGCATCATCTTCAATCACTGTTAAGAATTTATTGACACCATCATAGTTACAAGTGATAGTCCCTGCACCAATATTTACTTTGCTACCAATTTTGGCATCACCAATGTAGCTTAGATGATTAATTTTACTTCCCACTGCGACGGTTGATTTTTTAATCTCTACAAAATTCCCAATATGTACGTCACTCGCCAGTTCTGCTTGTGGTCTTAATCTGGCAAATGGACCAATTCTACTGCGATCTCCTACAACAGCATCTTCGATAATACAATTAGCCAGTATTTCTACATTTTCTCCAATGATTGCATTTTTTATAATAGTATTTGCACCAATTGTTACGTTATTTCCTATCGAATTAACGCCTTCAAAAATCACATTGGTATCTATTTCTATATCTTGACCTAGCTGTTCAAATTTTCCTCTCACATCAATCCTTGCAGGGTCGCGTAAAGTAACCCCGAGTTGCATTAATTTTTCAGCTTGTTCCAATTGATAAACTCGTTCTAAATGGGCTAATTGTTTGCGGTCATTTATTCCTAAAACCTCATCCTGACTTTCAGAATGTTGAGTTTTAACTTCTATTCCATCATTAACAGCCATTTCAATAATATCTGTTAAGTAATATTCATTCTGAGAATTGTTATTTTGGAGCCTTGAGAGCCATTTTTTAAGCATTCCACCTTGGGTGGCTATAATCCCGGTATTTCCCTCTGTAATCAATTTTTCATTATCGTTTGTATCTTTTTCTTCAACGATTTTTAATACAGCACCTTTTCCGCCATCAGCTCTCACTATACGACCATAGCCCGTTGGGTTATCTAAAATTACAGTTAATAAACCAATTGAAGTATTAGTTACACAATCAAGTAATTTGTCGATAGTAGATTTTTTTAGTAATGGTACGTCACCGTATAAAATAAGAACTTTATCATCATCATTAATATGGCTTTCTGCTTGTTGAACAGCATGACCAGTTCCGAGCTGTTCTTTCTGTTCCACCCAAGTAGCATCTAAAGAACTTAATTTTTCTTTAACATACTCTCCAGCATGACCATAAACAACGATTATCGAATTATTATCTAGCTGCTTGCTAGTATCATAAACATGATGTAACAACGCCCGATCTGCTACTTTATGTAAAACCTTTGGTAAGGAAGATCGCATCCGTGTTCCTTGCCCTGCTGCTAATATAATTGTTTTAATGCTCATTACTTTGTAATAAATCTAGTTAGGTAAGAATGAATTGAATCGACAATATCAATAACTGTTTGATTATTATAGCATGTGTCGGTGATTCTATGTTTCGGAGTATGGATATAACTTTAGCACTTATTGAAAATTCTTTGAGAATATTAAGAGATGTCTATCGAATAGTTTTTAATAAAAATACCTGATGATTGATGAACTTAGGCAATTTAAAAATGCATAAAAAAGCCTAATCATATTCATATATGATTAGGCTTGAATTCGTACTTTTTATTAAGCTCGTTTTCTTCTGATTCTTTCCAATGTTCTTAGTTGTGACATTGCTTGTGATAACTCAGCTTGCGCTTTTGCATAATCAATTTTACCAGAAGTGTCTGATAGCATTTCTTCTGCTTTTTCTTTCGCTTCAATAGCCGCCGCTTCATCAAGATCAGCAGCTCGAATTGCAGTATCAGCCAAAATAGTAACTAAATGTGGTTGTACCTCTAAAATACCCCCCGAAACATAATATTCCTGTGTTTCATCAGCACTAACTTTTACACGGACTTCACCAGGTAAAAGGTTTGTTATTAATGGAGCATGACGTGGAGCGATGCCCACTTCACCAAATTCAGCAGAAGCAAAAACCATTTCTGCAGTTCCAGAAAATATCTCCTTTTCTGCGCTTACAATATCTACATGTATTGTCATAGCCATAAATCACCTATGCGTTATTTTTTTGCTCTTTCAACAGCTTCTTCTATGCTACCGACCATGTAGAATGCTTGCTCAGGAAGATCATCATACTCACCTGCAATAATACCTTTAAACCCAGCAATTGTATCTTTTAATGATACATATTTACCTGGAGAACCTGTAAATACTTCGGCAACAAAGAAAGGTTGAGACAAGAAGCGTTGAATTTTACGCGCTCTTTTTACGGTTAACTTATCATCTTCTGATAACTCATCCATTCCAAGGATTGCAATAATATCACGCAGTTCTTTGTATCGTTGCAATATACCCTGCACGCCACGGGCTACCTCGTAATGTTCCTCACCAATCACTAGTGGATCTAACTGACGGCTACTTGAATCAAGCGGGTCAATTGCTGGATAGATACCTAACTCAGCAATTTGGCGTGATAATACAACTGTTGCATCCAAGTGAGCAAATGTTGTCGCTGGTGACGGATCGGTTAAATCATCGGCTGGAACATATACAGCCTGAATTGATGTAATAGAGCCTGTTTTAGTTGAGGTAATACGCTCTTGCAATACACCCATTTCCTCAGCTAGTGTTGGTTGGTAGCCCACAGCAGAAGGCATACGACCTAACAGTGCAGATACTTCCGTACCCGCTAGTGTATAACGATAAATATTATCCACAAAGAATAAAACATCACGCCCTTCTTCACGGAAAAATTCTGCCATGGTCAATCCAGTTAACGCAACACGCAGTCTGTTTCCAGGTGGCTCGTTCATTTGCCCATAGACTAGCGAGACTTTATCGATAACGTTCGAATCTGTCATTTCATGATAGAAATCGTTACCCTCACGAGTACGCTCTCCTACACCGGCAAATACAGAGAAACCACTGTGCTCAATCGCAATATTACGAATTAGCTCCATCATGTTGACAGTTTTACCTACACCGGCACCACCGAACAATCCCACTTTACCACCTTTAGCAAAGGGACAAATTAAGTCGATTACCTTAATGCCTGTTTCTAGCAATTCATTGGCAGGAGCTTGTTCGTCATATGCCGGTGCATCACGATGAATAACCCACTTTTCTTTTTCGCCTATCGCGCCTTTTTCATCAATTGGATTACCCAGAACATCCATGATCCGTCCCAAGGTTTTTTGACCTACAGGTACTTTAATCGGTTCACCTGAATTACTAACGTCTAATCCACGGCTTAGACCATCAGTCGTTCCCATAGCGATAGTACGAACTACACCATCACCGATTTGTTGTTGAACTTCTAATGTAAGTTCTTTTTCCTCAACATTTAATGCGTCATAGACTCTCGGCAAATCTTCGCGTGAAAACTCCACGTCTACGACCGCTCCAATAATCTGAACGATTTTACCATTGCTCATTCTTCGTCCTCTAAAAATTAAATTCTTTTGACCGCTATCAGACGGCAGCAGCACCCGCTACAATTTCTGAAATTTCTTGTGTAATCGCTGCTTGCCTTGCTTTGTTGTAAACAAGTTGCAGTTCATCGATAATATTACCCGCATTATCAGACGCACTTTTCATCGCTACCATTCTAGCCGATTGTTCACAGGCATTATTCTCTACAACACCCTGAAAAATAATGGATTCAATATAGCGAGTTAATAATCTATCCAGTACTTCTTTCGCATCAGGTTCGTAAATATAATCCCAATGTTTATTACCAAAATGATCTTCAGAATCATCATCTAGTTCAGCTGCCGCAACAGGTAATAATTTTTCTATCGTTGGATTCTGAGTCATTGTGTTAACAAACTCATTACTCACAACATAAAATTCATCTATAGTATCCGCGGTATAAGCATCAAGCATTATTTTTATAATACCCACTATGTCGCTCAGATGTGGCGCATCACCAATCTTACTAATTTGACCGACTAGATTGGCATTGATAGTAGTAAAAAAACTACTTCCCTTTGAACCAATGGTGCAAATATCGGCGTCTATATTTTCTTTCTCCCAAGCGGATAGATCTTTAAGAATAGCTCTAAACAGATTTGAATTTAGACCTCCACACAGACCTCTGTCAGAAGTAATAACAAGAACACCGACACGTTTAACCTCTCGTTCGACGAGAAATGGGTGCTTATACTCAGGGTTTGCATGAGCCAAATGTTTTATTATCTGACTAATCTTTTTTGAATAAGGACGTGTTGCCTGCATTCTTTCTTTTGTTTTACGCATCTTACTCGCGGCAACCATTTCCATTGCGCGTGTGATCTTTTGAGTATTTTTAATGCTCGAGATTTGTGTGCGTATCTCTTTACCAACAGCCATGAACGCCCCTTACCAACTACTTGTTTTAATAAACGTTTCTATCCCAGACTGGATTTCCTGTTTGATTTCATCGCTATAGTCACCTGTTTTATTGATTTCTTTAATCAACTTATCGTGTTCAGATTTCATATAGGATTGTAATGCAGCTTCAAAATCCAAAACTTTTGAAACCTCTAAATCGTCAAGAAATCCTTCGTTTGCTGCGTGCAATGAAATAGCCATTTCAGCAACAGACATTGGCGAATATTGATTTTGCTTCATCAGTTCGGTAACACGTTGTCCGCGCTCAATCTGTTTCCGTGTCGCTTCATCAAGATCAGATGCAAACTGAGCAAATGCAGCTAATTCACGATATTGAGCCAAATCAAGTCGAATACCACCACCTAACTTCTTAATAATTTTGGTTTGAGCAGCCCCACCCACGCGAGATACTGATAAACCAGCATTTACTGCAGGACGAATACCTGAATTAAATAAATCGGATTCAAGGAAAATTTGGCCATCAGTGATTGAAATGACGTTGGTAGGTACGAAGGCAGATACATCCCCTCCTTGAGTTTCAATAATCGGTAGAGCTGTTAACGATCCTGTTTTACCTTTGACTTTACCGCCAGTTAATTTTTCTACTTCCTTAGCATTAATTCTTGATGCTCTTTCAAGTAAGCGTGAATGGATGTAAAACACATCACCAGGATATGCTTCACGGCCTGGTGGACGACGAAGTAACAATGACATTTGGCGATATGCCCAAGCTTGCTTTGTTAAATCATCATAAATAATAAGGGCATCTTCACCTTTGTCTCTAAAATACTCGCCCATTGAACAACCTGTATAGGGTGCAATGAATTGAAGTGCTGCTGATTCAGATGCAGTAGCAGAAACGATAATCGTATGATCTAATGCGCCATGTTCTTCAAGTTTACGTACTAAATTAGCAATTGACGAACGTTTTTGACCAATAGCTACATAAATACATTTAATCCCAGTCCCTTTTTGATTGATGATGGCATCAATTGCAATGGCAGTTTTACCGGTTTGTCTATCACCGATAATTAATTCTCGCTGTCCACGACCCACTGGAATCATTGAATCAATTGATTTCAATCCCAATTGTACTGGTTGGTCAACTGATTGTCTCGCGATTACACCTGGAGCAATTTTTTCAACAGGTGAAGTTTCAGTAGTCTCAATAGCACCTTTACCATCGATAGGCTTTCCTAGACCATCGACTACACGACCTAATAATTCACCGCCAACTGGCACTTCCAGAATTTTTCCAGTACACTTAACTATATCTCCCTCTGTAATATGTTGATATGCACCAAGCATTACAACACCGACAGAATCTCTTTCCAAGTTAAGAGCCATGCCGTAAGTGTTCTCTGGAAATTCCAGCATTTCACCTTGCATTGCTTCAGAAAGTCCGTGTACACGAATAATACCGTCAGTTACACTCACTACGGTACCTTCTGTATGAGCCTCAACACTAATGTCAAAGTTCTCGATCTTCTTTTTAATCAGACCACTGATTTCAGATGGATTTAGTTGCATATTCATTTATTTTAGAGTTTTTTAGCTAATTTTTGAAGCTGACCTTTAACTGAACCGTCTATCACTTTATCTCCTGCCTTAGCAAGAATCCCACCGATTAAATCTTTATTAACCGATGTTGTAATATGAACTTCTTTATTCAATATTTTTTTCAGCGTAGTAGCGAACTTTTTCTGCTCTTCTTTCGTTGTAGCATAAGCGCTAATGACTTCAACATCGACATAACCTTCATGCTCAGCTTTATAAGATTCATAAAGTTTAGAAATTTGAGGTGCTAATATTAATCTTTCGTTTTGAATTAATAGTTTAAGAAGGTTTTCACCCTCTTTGCTTATTTGATCCTGACAAATATCAAATAACAGCTGTGTCAACTGTTGTTCACCCACTTTTGGGTTGGAAATCACAGCAGACATTTCCTTGTCCTGAACCACTAAAGATAGAAAAGCCAGCGAATCAGACCATTTTTCAACCGACTTACTTTCTATGGCCCGCTTGAAAGTAGCTTCTGCATAAGGTCTCGCTAGTGTTAATAATTCGCTCATAGCACTTAACCTAATTGATTAGAAACTTTACTGATAATATCTTTATGTTTTGTTTTATCAACTTCTTCTTGAAGAATTTGCTCAGCAGCTTTAAGAGCTAATGAAGAAACTTCTTTGCGTAAGCTTTCTTTCGCTTGTTGCATTTCCTGCTCAATTTGCGCTTTTGCTGATGCAATTATTTTTTCACCCTCCAATTTGGCGGTTTCTTTTGACTCTTCAATTACTGCATTTGCACGTTTTTGTGCATTGGCAATAATATCAGCAGATTCAGCTTTCGCATCTTTAAGTGTTTGTGCAGCCGCTTCCTTAGCTAAAACAATATCTTCTTGTCCTTGTTCGGCAGCAGCCAATCCTTCAGCAATTTGCTTTTTCCGTTCTTCTAAGGCTTCAATTAATGGCGGCCATATGTACTGCATAGTAAACCATACCAGCAGTGTAAACGTGATCATTTGTCCGATCAGAGTCGCATTGATACTCACGGTACGTTCCCCTTAATTTACTATTGATGGTTATTGGTTTAACCGACTGCATCTGTTACTGCAGAAAGGAATGGATTGGCAAATGTGAAGAATAATGCCATACCTACACCAATCATTGTTACCGCATCCAATAGTCCAGCAACAATAAACATTTTAACCTGTAACATAGGGACTAATTCTGGTTGGCGTGCAGCACCTTCAAGAAATTTACCACCTAATAAACCAAAACCGATCGCTGTACCTACGGCACCCATACCTAAAATGATACCGACAGCTATGGCCGTTAAACCTTGTACATCTGCAATTAACGCTGCAATTTCCATAATACCTCCAACAGTATTGTTATATAAAAAAAGTTAAAATTAATGATCTTCGTGAGCCATGCTTAAATATACGACAGTTAATACCATGAATATAAAGGCTTGTAGTACGATGATTAAAATATGAAATATTGCCCATGGAAAACTTAGCAAGGGCTGTAGAAATGCCGGTAACAGAGCAATAAGTATGAAGATGAGTTCTCCGGCATATAAGTTACCGAAAAGCCTTAGAGCTAAAGAAATTGGTTTAGCTATTTCTTCAACTATTTTTAACAATAAGTTAAAGGGCATCATCCATGGTCCAAATGGCGTACATGTGAGTTCTTTAGCAAAACCAAATACGCCTTTTATTTTTATGCTATAAAAAATAATGAGGATAAAGACACTAATAGATAGTGCAAATGTCGCGTTTAAGTCTGTACTTGGTACAACACGCAAATACTCTATACCCATCATAGAGCCAATGAGTGATAATAAATCAACTGGTAATAAGTCCATCATATTCCAAAGGAATACCCAGCAAAAAATGGTTAAAGCTAATGGAGCTATTAATTTACTTTCACCGTGAAAACTATCTTTTACTTGTTGATCGACAAACTCGATCATCATTTCAACGAAGTTTTGAACTGGCCCGGGTACACCTGTTACTGCTTTATCTGCAACAGTTTTAAAGAATAAAATAAATCCAGCACCCAATAAGGCTGAAAAAAACAGGGTATCCAAATGTAATGTCCAAAAACCTTCACCCACTGTAAGTGGTGTTAAATGGTGAACAATATATCCTGTTGTGCCGCCTTCACTAGCCATTTTTTCTCACACTTTAAATTTCAAAATCTCGCGAAAATAAGATTAACGCAAGCCAAAAAACTGATAATACAGCTACAAAGCACGCCATTAAGGGAAAAAACCGTACATCCGGTACCTGAAAGGCTATTGCAAATAGCGCGCATGTCATCAAGATCTTTCTTGATTCGCCACTGTAAAAGGAATGCACAATTTTCTTTGCATCACTTTTTCTAACTAATGACATTCGATAAGCAAAATATAGATTGGGTAAAAAAGCTACCAATCCCCCAAGAACCGAGGACACGGCATAATTATTTGTTTTTATAATTAAAAATCCAGAAGTTACGATAACAATAACGACTGCTTGTAAATTTAAAATTTTATTAACAGTTGAATAGCTAGATTTCTTAGCCATTACATTACCCATAAAAAACAACCCCAAATTATAACTTTCAACTAGTGCAAAATCAAGCCAAGAAAGTAAAATATCATATTAATAAAAACAAAATCCTGTCTTTACTCAGTTTGAAATGCTCAAAATTTGCTAATTTTAGGATAAACATACCAGCATAGTACAAAAAATAAACCACAACTAATCATTATTATCAAGGCTATGATTGGGTTAGTCCGTAACAGAACTTTCGCTACACCTAAAAAAATTAAAAAAACAATAATAACTATTAATGCTATAAATGTTCTCAAAAATAACCTCACATCGCAAGATATTGGAGCTAAACAGGTTGTTGCTAACAATACTAAAGTAGAAAAAAACACTAATTCTAGTGCATAGTTGAACGTGCAGATGACAAATTGATTTTAAGTATACTATCAAACTCTCATTTAGAAATGTTAAAATCTATACATAACCTAACTTCATAATATGAGAAAAAATCCATGCCATTGACAACTGAATTAATAGATGAAATCAAAATCCTCGCCCTTTATAATGCATCTACCAGCCAAGAAGGGATAAAGGTACATGCATCTGCTGAACCATCAGCTATTGCCGCAACAACAAGGCTTTTTGAAAAAGGTCTTATTTCTCAAAATGATGGAGGCTATTTGACTGATTCTGGAATCGAAGTGTCTGAACATACTCAAGCGGTTGTAAGAATATTGAATTCTAATTAAGTGTAGGCTCATATCTGTTCGCTTTTTATGTCCAAATTTACTATGCCTTTAAGAAAAAAAAGAAGGACATATTCTAATGGCTGATTTATTTTTTATTACTTTGCTACTTCTAATTGGGTATTTTTGGTCTGATTCATTAAAGGCTAGAGAAATTGCATTTAGAGCTGCAAAAACACATTGTCAACAAATGAATGTCCAACTTTTGGATGAATATGTTGCACTGAATGGTCTGTGGCCCAGAAAAAATAAAGATGGAAAAACTAGAGCATGGAGATCATATCAATTTGAATTCTCCTCTACTGGGAATGAACGCTATAATGGCAAAGTTATTATGCTAGGGAAAAGAATACTCAGCGTTCAACTTGAGCCGCATATCATCGAAGAATAATGCCTAAAAACCATAAGTCTGAAAAAATATCTCCTGAAACGCAAACTGAGGCTTTAAAAACAGCGAAAGCCACCCAGCGCCCAGGACAAACAAAAGAACAAACGAAGTTAATTGCGCAAGGTATTGAAAAAGGAATTCATCAATATAAAAAACAGCAAAAAGCTAAATCCAGAGAGCTGAATAAAAAAACACTAAAAGCCTCATCGAAAAAATCATTCTCATCGAAACAGTCGATGGAAAATAACAATCTCCAGCAAAGCGACACCCCCAAACAGCAAACTAAACTTCCTTGGATATTACTAATATTAAGCTGGATTGGGTTCGCTGCTTATATTATCTAAGAAGAATCAGTAATTTCTAGCACCAGATATTAATTCTGTTGTCCGAGCAATAATTCCAGGATTATCTTTACAAACCAAACTCACGCAACATTCTGATATAGAGATACAAAATAAAAGCAACAGCACCAATATAAATACAAAAACGCAATGGCTTTTCTTTAAAAACATCCAACCAACGTTTAGTTTTTCCTTCTTGTTTCAGTTGCTTATATTTTTTTTGTTGAGCAAATGCTCTTTGAGAGTGATATTCATTTAATAATTTATTAGCCTCTTCAAACTCCTCACTATTATTTATCCACAGCGCAGGCATTGATATACCCCAATTTCCTGCAGACGTCTCATAATAGTCAATATTATTGGCTAGTAATATCTCTCTTATTTCGGTCGCTTCGTCTTCAGGAACTCCTCGTAAGGAAAAGAGCATCATAGTCATTTTTATTCCCTACCTTTAGTTTTATAAATAACGTTTCACCATTCCACCTAATGGAATAGCTTTAATTTTACTGGCGTGACCAGCACTGCCAAAGGCTTCATAACGTGTTTGACAGATTTCTTGCATTGCCTGTCTGGCTACTTTATAAATTTTACGCGGGTCGAAGTCAGATGCATTCTCTTGCTGAGTTAAATATTGGCGAATAGCTCCTGTTGATGCCATGCGCAGGTCTGTATCAATATTCACCTTGCGGACACCATATTTAATACCTTCAACAATTTCATCAACGGGTACGCCATAGGTCTGGGATATATTTCCACCATGATCGTTGATACTTTTTAACCAGTTTTGTGGGACTGAACTCGAACCATGCATGACAAAGTGGGTATTAGGTAAGCGATGTTGCAATGTTTTTAAAAGACTAATAACCAATACATCGCCAGTGGGTGGTTTGCTAAATTTATAAGCTCCGTGGCTTGTTCCAATGGCAACAGCTAAGGCATCAACTTGAGTCTGATTAACAAATTCAACGGCTTCATCTGGATCGGTGAGTAATTGACTGTGATTCAATTGTTTTGATGAGTCATCAGTTTCTAATGAGCCTAAGCAACCAATCTCACCTTCAACAGAAACTCCACATGCATGAGCCATTTCAACAACTGTACGTGTGACTTTTACGTTATATTCAAATGAAGACGGTGTTTTCATATCTTCTAGTAAAGATCCATCCATCATCACCGAGCTGAACCCCGATTGAATAGCTTGTGCGCAGTTATGAGGAGCAGGTGCATGATCGCGATGCATAACGACGGGAATATGAGGATATTGTTCAATTGCTGCTAGAATCAAATGGCGTAAAAATATTTCACCCGCATATTTGTTTGCACCGGCTGAGCCTTGCATAATAACAGGGCTATCACAGGCATCCGCAGCTTGCATAATAGCTTGTACTTGCTCCATATTACTGACATTGAATGCAGGAATAGCAAAGTCATGCTTTGCTGCATAATCCAAAAGTTGTCGCAATGAGGCTAAAGCCATGAATGGCACTCCTTAGTTATATGTTGTATTAAATATTAGAAAACAGAAAACAAATAGTAAATTAATTATGCTGAATATAAAGCTAAACTTATCATGATGCCTGCATAGAAATAAACCCAGGCAGGGATTCAACGCGTTGTAACCAATCTCTAATGTTTGAATAATCCTTTAATGACACATCACCTTTTGGTGCATGAGCAATATAAGGGTAATTGGAAATATCAGCAATAGTAGGATGATCTGCCGTAAGCCACTGCCGATTTTGTAGATGATCATCTAATTTACTCAATATAGCATGTGCTGTTTCTATCGCTTTAGCATGATCCAGCTTGGCGCCAAACACATTAATTAAGCGTGCTATTGCTGGACCTTGAACAATAGGCCCCGAGGAAATAGAGAGAAATCTTTGGATTTCTGCTGCTTTGGCTGGTTCTAAAGGTAGCCAAGTATGCTCTGGATCAAACTTGCTAGCTAGATAAACTAGAATTGCATTTGAATCAGCAATGGTGATGTCTCCATCTTCCAAGACAGGAACTTGACCGAAAATATTTTTTTTCAAAAATGCCTGTTGCTTTTGTTCGCCAGCTAATAAATCGACATCAATAAGCTCAACTTCTAGCCCTAAAAGAGATAAAAATAATTCAGCTCTATGAGCATGTCCGGATAAAGGGTGGCGATAAAGTTTAAATTGCGACATATTGTATTTTCAATTTGTGGTCGATCTATTTCTTATTTATAGTTTACAGTATTAAATAACATTGAAAGTTAAAAGAGCTTGGCTGAAACTACTCTAACCAGTGGTTATGATTTACAGTTTTGTGAACGTATAGATGTTAGAGTTACAAATGGAAAACGCATAACAATTCGATATTCGTAACTGCCACAAGCATCATGCTATGAGAAAAATAGCATGATGCTTCTCTCTGAAATTTTCAATTAAGCAGTGCTAAAGCAAGTGTTATTTGACAAAAAACACCCATAAGAAACGCTACAGTTCTAAAAAATGGCACTTTCATAGAGTAAAGAATAAAATGGGCTAATCTGGCAAAAAAGTAGACCACACATGCCATAGCAGTGGTTTGTGAATTAATACCAGATATTTCGATGGCAAGCACTAAAGGTGCGAAAATAACCAGATTTTCAACGGCATTAGTATGAGCACGCATCATCCGCTCAGCCCATTGCGCCTTTGGTTGAGTGTCGGGTTGGGGGTTGTAGAGAGCAGACCATATTCCATGTTCATACATTCTATTCAAAATATAGGGTACCCAAAATAATCCGGTCATAAGCAAAGTCAATGTTAACCAAGTAATTTCTGTATTAATATGTAGCATTATCATTCTCCTGTTTTTGTATGTAGGAGATACTTTGCCATTAAACTAAATAGATTGTAAGAACGCACAAATAATGCACATAGTGTCCTATTTGATACTAGAGAGAACAAAATCATGCGTAAACAACGACATACTGAATACCCAGATTGCCCTATAGAAGCAGCACTTGACGTAATTGGAGGTAAGTGGAAATCAATTATTCTCTTTCGGATAATGGAAGATACCAGGCGGTTTAATGAGCTAAGGCGCTTAATACCAAAGGTGACACAGAGAACCTTAACCAATCAGTTAAGAGAATTGGAGCGTGATGGCTTAATTAAACGAAAAATATATGCAGAAGTTCCTCCGAAAGTAGAATATTCAGCAACCGAATTAGGGCAATCTCTACAACCTGTACTAGAGGCAATATCACATTGGTCAGAGGTTTACTTGTTACCAAATTTTGTGGAAAAAAAAGGGGAAGGTAGTGTTGATATTAATAAAGTTTAGAAATATTTGATTCTGATATGAACATTACTTTATTAAAACATAGAAAGCCTGATTTTTGATTGGACGAGCAATGTAAAAGCTAGAGCCAATTTATTATTGCAAGTTTAAGACCCATTGCCCTATTTTATCCCCAGAATAAAAAAGACATAGAACGAGATGTGGTTATTTTCTAACATAGACTATAAAGAAATATACAGTACCGCTGCAATAACGCTTACCTTAATGGCCTATTTTCCTTATATTCGCTCAATTATATTAGGAAAAATAAAACCTCATGTCTTTTCCTGGGTCATTTGGGGGATAACCACTTTTGTTGTTTTTCTAGCCCAACTTGAAGACAAAGGAGGCCTTGGTGCTTGGCCAATTGGTGTTTCAGGCATCATTACCTTATTTGTCGCATTACTCTCGTACATCAAAAGAGCAGATATAGCGATTACCAAAATGGATTGGATATTTTTTATATTGGCACTTTCTTCTTTACCATTATGGTATTTATCATCAGACCCGTTATGGGCTGTGGTTATTCTGACAACGGTTGATCTTTTTGGTTTTGTTCCAACGATTAGAAAAGCGTATATAGAGCCATACTCAGAGTCTCAATCATTTTTTGCACTTTTTGTTGTACGAAATGTCGTTGCTATTATGGCTTTAGAAAACTATTCAGTGACAACGGTCTTGTTTCCAGTTGCTATTTCAATAGCTTGTGTATTTTTAATGGCTATGATTGCGTCTCGCAGAAAAATAGTATCAACAGAGAATTCAATAAAATGAGTGCAAGCATTGATCTCATAACTTATGTAAAGGAGTAATTTTTACCATTAGATTTATTAAACCTAAAAAATCAGTTGCCCACGGTTTCTAGCACAATATTTTGATTCCACAGCACTTCCAAAATATGAGATATTAGGTATGGAGCCTTTTTCTTATCAGACAAAAAAAAGCCAAAGTTCAAGTCAAAAAATATTATTCTGCACCAGCAGATATTTTTGAAGACCAAGAAAAATGTATTTAATGGACAAAAGCTTTTACATTAGCACATTCAAATTAATGGAGACAAAGATGATTAAATTATATAGTTTTGGCGCTGGTTTTGGCGTAGCAGACCCAAGCCCATTTATATTAAAAGTTGATGCTTATATGCGATTCGCAAATATAGAATATGAGAATATTCCCGATAACAAAAACTTACGGAAAGCACCAAAAGGCAAACTTCCCTTCATCATAGATGGCGAGAAAACAATTGCCGATTCGGAGTTTATTATTTCTTATTTACAAGAAAAATTTACAGTGGAGCTGGACGCTCATCTATCGACAGAACAAAAAAGCACAGCTTATCTGATTGGCAAGTCGTTAGATGAAAATCTTTATTGGTGTTTAGTTTATTCACGATGGGCAAAAGATGATACCTGGGTTCATGTCAAAAAAGAATTTTTTAGC
>VAPK010100163.1_pt1 | contig 14736 bp, 13 predicted proteins | sample 3395031 | NCBI WGS metagenome assembly VAPK01 (sample SAMN08290443, study PRJNA428436) | hydrothermal vent metagenome | isolation source: Deep-sea hydrothermal vent chimney 1 | place: Pacific Ocean: Juan De Fuca Ridge
CTAAGCCAAAAACTACAGCTAAGCCAAAAACTACAGCTAAGCCAAAAGCTACAGCTAAGCCAAAAGCTACAGCTAAGCCAAAAGCTACAGCTAAGCCAAAAACTATAGCTAAGCCAAAAACTATAGCTAAGCCAAAAGCTACAGCTAAGCCAAAAGCTACAGCTAAGCCAAAAAGTACAGCTAAGCCAAAAACTATAGCTAAGCCAAAGACGAAAATTGAGAGCGAAGAGTCGAAACAACAACAGACAACAAAACGTAGAGGAATACGTTTGAAAAAAGATATTTAATAAGATTTAAGGTATTTTAATCAATGGATATGTTAACAAAAGGAGCATTTACTGTTATTGCTGCTACTGTCATTACTTCTGTATTAATTCTTTTTGCAGGGAATCGTGCCGTGAAAAATGATATAGAATCAAATGCTACTAGCTTCAGTAGTCAACATGTTGGGCTTTTACCTCCTCCACCGGGGCCATTTTTTAAGGCTCAATTAGAGGATGGGCAAATTCCTAGTAGGGATATAAATTCAAAATTAAAGCCTAAAGCTCCTATTATTATTTCTAGAGAAAAAGAAAATTTAGAGAAAACTTTAACTTTGACACGAAAGAAACCATCTATTTCTACTTTAGAAGGTGCTCCTGCCGGTAGTTTTATGCCTCCAGAAGAACTTAAGGAGCCCGTGTTTAATAGAGGGATAAAGCAACAACCATCTAATCCTATAATGCCTGCAATTTATTCTAAGTTAAGTAATGAGCGTAAACCTGAACCACCGGTAATGCCATACTTTTCTGGGATGCAAGCCACTCCCTTAAGTGCAAATATTACAAAGTTTCAGAATCAATATAAATACCTGCCGATGCCAATGATGCCTAATTATCAATATCAGCAATATCCTACTTTTGGTGTGAATCCATATTGGTTCCCCACTTTTGATACAAGTCAGTATGGTACGAATACTGTTACTAACAATTCTTTTGGGAGTTCAATGGATGGTAATAATAAATGATTACAGTTATTGGTAATTTGAAGGGTGGTACAGGAAAAAGTACAGTAGCTTTTAATCTTTCTATTTGGGTGGCAACAAGAAGAAATGTTCATGTGTCAGTTTATGATCTGGATCCTCAAGCTACTATTACAGATGCGTTAGAAATACGAACTGAAGATGGTTATGTACCTGCTTTGGAGCCAATTCATTTTGTTAGTCAGTTAGGAAGTGAAGGTAAGCATACAGAAGTCATTGTTGATATAGGTCTTTCGGATAGAGATGCTATGAATGCTGCTATCCAACGTGCGGATAGAATTGTTATTCCAGTGGCACCAAGCCAAGCAGATGTATGGTCAACTCAACGATTTTTGAAAATGATCTCAACAGTATGTAAAAGTGGAGCGACCCCTGAAATCATTGGTTTTATGAACCGCTCTGATACACATAGAGCTGTTAGAGAGACCGAAGATGCTTTTGATGCTTTGAAGACGCTGGATGGAATTAAAATGATTGAGCCAAGGCTTTACCAAAGAACTGCTTACAGAAGATCTTTTAGTGAGGGGTTAGCAGTTTTTGAAATGGATCCAAAATCAAAGGCAGCAGCTGAGGTCGAAACATTAGGTGAGTGGTTGTATTAGCTCATAGATAATCTATTTAGTTGTTAACTATTGGTTAGAAATTTACAAAAAATTTAGATTGAGGAGTTTTAAATGTTTATTGTTCGATGGTTAATGGGGCATCCAATTATTGCAGCTTGGGTTTTAGCTGCACTTGCTATTGTGTTGAATCTAGGTTCTACCAAAAAAGAAGATCATATTGCTGTGGCAAATGATAAGAATATTGTGGTGTCACGTGATTCAACTGTAAACAATATAGTTAGAGTAAAAGATGAGGTCACAGCAGAACCAAAGTTAGATATTTTAAATGCAAAGGACAAATCTAACAATAATCATGTAAAAGGTGATAGCTCTCTCGAAAAATCTTCATTAGCAATGCCATTTAAAACAGGGGACTTAGGAGATACCAGTACTTCAGAAATGTTACTGATGGCCAGAGAAGCATATTGGAATAATGGCCTAGAAGAGGCTGCGCAAATTTATTTGCAACTGATTGAAATAGAGCCAAAAATTGTTGCGCATAGGGGTGAGCTGGGTAATGTTTATTGGAAGTTAGGAGATTCTAAAAAGGCTGCTGAACTATATTCTGAGATTGCAATGCCACTGATTAAAAGTGGAAAAACGGATATAGTCAATAATATGCTTAATTTAATAGGTCAATTTTACCCTGAAAGGGCTAAGGTGATACAGAGCAACTTGGTCATCAATAAAAATTAATAGCTGAATAACTCAGTAGGAAATTACCATGGCAAAGAGTGAATTACACAGAGATTATGTACTTGAGCTGGAGAATGAGCTTCAAGAATTTGAGATGAAAGCTGATGCAACTACTAAACGTATGCAGATGCTCGTCTATCCCGCAATGCTAGCATTTTTTATTCTTGCTGCATTTGGTTTTTTTCTAATATATTCCTTAACATCAGATGTTAATCGTATGGCAGATACAATCTCACATATGAGTGGTTCTATAGATAAAAATATGAATTCAATAGCTGGAACAATGGGTGATATGTCTGGTCAAATGACTAACTTAGTTTCTTCAACTAATAAAATGTCGGGGAATCTAGGGAGTATGACGAATAACACTGAAGAGATGGTGAAAAGTATTGGTGGAATGCGTTCAGCAACATATGATATGGCTGCCTCAACTAATAATATGCAGCGTGATATGTGGAGTTTAAATAAAAATATATCTACTCCTCTAAGCGCCATGAATAAATTTCTTCCATGGAAAAACAGTACCAGTATGCCATTTCCTGGTTCTAGCAAGCCACTGCCTCAGTCTTACTTTGCTTATCCAGCTGTTACGCCCCCATATAATGGAGAAAATTTTAATTATAATGTTCCTGCCCCACAGCCTTTATATAATCAGACACCAATAGATTTGGCACCAGTTACAGGGAATAAAATGGATGATCAAGGCACAACAGTTGATTTTCTTTTACCTATTACTAACTCTGCTTCTATAAATTAAACTTATTTAAGTTTTAGCTTATAAATTTTTATTATAAAATCCCGTAAGACTGTCTTAAGTCAATGCAAAGAGGTATTAGATGACACCTGGTAATAGAATGCAAAACAGATTGAAACTTTTGCAAAAACACCTAGAGGATGAAAATCCTGTATTAGTTTCTGTTGTTGATAGATATCAAAAATTAGATGTCATAGCCCAAAAAATAGGGTTGCTAAATGAAGGGCAAGCTTATGCAACTCAAATTTCATGGTGGCCTCTTGTTTCTATTTTAGGTACTTTTTCTGCTGGTAAATCCAGTTTTATTAATTCTTATCTAGGGCTGCCAGTACAGGATACTGGAAACCAGGCAGTTGATGATCGGTTTACAGTGCTGACTTACAGTGGTGATACAGATATTAGGACGCTTCCAGGTATAGCTTTAGATGGAGATCCGAGGTTTCCATTTTATCAAATAAGCGAAGAAATTGAGAATATTACTCAAGGAGAAGGCTCAAGAATTGATAATTATTTACAAATGAAGGTTGTTCCTAGTGAAAAGTTGAAAGGTAAGATTTTAATTGATTCCCCAGGCTTCGATGCTGATGAGCAACGCAAAGAGACATTGAAGATTACAGACCATATCATTGATCTCTCTGATCTTGTATTGGTCTTGTTTGATGCTCGTCACCCTGAACCTGGTGCCATGCAGGATACATTAGAGCATCTTGTGCGCGGGTCACAACAAAGAAATGATAGCAGTAAGTTTTTATTCATTCTTAATCAGATTGATACATCTGCTCAAGATGATAACTTAGAGGATATTGTTGCAGCATGGCAAAAAGCATTAGTTCAATCTGGTTTAGGTACTGGTCGTTTTTATACCAATTTTAATAGCGAGCTTGCTACTCCAACTGAGAACAAAGTTGTTTGGGAAAGGTATGTGAATAAGAAGAATAAGGATTATGCTGAAATAACCAAGCGTATGGAAGATATTAACATTGAGAGAGTCTATAGAATAATTGGTAGTTTGGAGTCACTTTCCAATCAAATAGAGCAACAAGCAGTTCCTCAAATACAAATGGCGATGCAGCGTTGGAGAAAAAGAGTACTGATTACTGATGCCTTAATTTTTATTCCTATTATTATTGGAGTAATTGCATTAACTGTTGTAGCTGGATATTGGAATGGTATGTCATTTAACCCTCCGTGGTTAAATGACATAAAAGAAAGTAAATTGTTAAGTATTGGGATAATAATAGTTCCAATTATTTTAGCTATTCTATTACATTTTTTGATTCGATCTAGGTTAGTAAATGGCGTTGCTAAAAAACTTCCTACCGAAAATAGTTTTGGAAGCGTAGCCCTGGCCTTTAGGAGTAATACTAGATGGTGGCAGAGTATTTTTAAGAAAACACCTGTAGGTTGGGGAAATAATGTTCGTAAGAAGCTTGATGGGGTTCGAAGTGATATTGATAGTTTTGTGCAGGCTTTAAATGATCAATACACTAGTCCATCAGGCGGACATAAAAAATAACCTAAAACTACCTATTATTATTTAACTAAATATCTTATTGAGATTTAAAGAAGGCTACCACAAGTAAATATAAAATCCTGAGGGCAATATAAGTACTATAAACATTGGAAATTTACTTTACTCCTCATTCTTCTAGTCGGAAAACATATGAAAAAGTCAAAAACCTTATTTAACCGAGCTCAAATCACGATACCGGGTGGAGTTAATTCACCGGTTCGGGCATATAGTAGTGTGGGTGGAACACCTCCATTTATTGATAGAGCTGAAGGCGCATATTTATTTGATGTTGATGGCAATCGTTATATTGATTATGTGGGTTCCTATGGTCCAATGATCGTAGGTCATGCGAATGCTGAGGTGGTAGATGCTGTTAAGCAAGCTGCGGAGAAAGGGTTAAGTTATGGTGCACCAACTGAAATTGAAGTAAGTATGGCAGAGAAAGTTTGCGAATTAATACCTTCAATAGAAATGGTTCGTATGGTTAATTCTGGTACTGAGGCGACCATGTCTGCTATTCGACTTGCTCGAGGTTTCACCGGTCGTGATGATATCGTTAAATTTGAAGGTTGTTATCACGGGCATGGCGATTCATTGTTGGTCAAGTCAGGCTCTGGAATGCTAACCTTTGGCGAACCTAGTTCTCTAGGTGTGCCTGCTGATCTAGCTAAGCACACTATTACACTTGATTATAATAACTCACAACAAGTTCGTGATTTATTTTTAAAAATGGGTGATAAAATTTCTTGTATTATTGTAGAACCAGTAGCAGGGAATATGAACTGTGTTCCTCCAGTTGATGGTTTTTTGAGCACATTACGTGAAGTTTGTGATGATTCCGGCGCAATACTAATATTTGATGAGGTTATGACTGGTTTTCGTACTGCGCTAGGTGGCGCTCAATCTGTTTACAATATAAAGCCTGACTTAACAACTCTAGGTAAAATAATGGGTGGTGGCATGCCGGTGGCAGCATTTGGCGGTCGAAAAGATATTATGCAGAAACTTTCTCCACTTGGGGCAGTTTATCAAGCTGGTACTCTATCTGGAAACCCACTAGGTATGGCGGCTGGATTAAAAATGCTGGAAATCATTAGTCGGAATGGTTTTTATGAGGACCTAACTATTAAAACAAAAGCTCTTGTTTCTGGAATATTAAAGCAAGCAGAAATGAATAATATACCAATGACAACCAATCAAGTTGGTGCCATGTTTGGTTTGTTTTTTAGTATGGAGGAAAAGATAGAAAACTTTAAGCAAGTGTCATCCTGTGATGCTGATAGTTTTAATAAGTTTTTTAACAGTATGCTAAATTCTGGAATAAATTTTGCACCTTCTGCCTATGAAACAGGTTTTTTGTCTAGCGCTCACAGTAATGAAGACATTGAAAATACAATTAAAGCTGCAGGTGTAGCATTCTCAACTCTTTAATTACTAATAATATTTTCAAATAGTCTGAAACTTTTTATGAAATTAGCACTCTAAGGGGAAGAGTGCTAATATTATGCACAATACTTGAATGTTTTAGGGGAGACTTATGACAAATACACTCACTATTCAAAATACTACTATGCCTGTCTTATCAGGAAGCTTAGAAAGCTATATTCAATCTGTTCGTGAGATTCCTGTATTGGATAAATCAGTCGAACAAGCATTAGCTGTTAAATTACGTGAGAATGATGACCTTGAAGCTGCTCGCCAGCTCATAATGCACAACCTTCGCTTTGTTATTAAGGTTGCTCGTGGATACAGTGGCTATGGTTTGCCATTAGCAGACTTGGTGCAAGAAGGGAATGTTGGTTTGATGAAGGCTGTAAAACGCTTTGATCCAGCTGTCAATGTACGTCTTGTTTCTTTTGCTGTTCATTGGATACGTGCTGAAATTCATGAGTTTATTTTAAAGAATTGGAAAATTGTAAAAGTTGCTACAACTAAAGCACAACGTAAACTTTTCTTTAACTTAAGAAGTAAAAAGAAAAGATTGGCATGGATGAATCAGGCCGAAGTTAATGATATTGCAAATGACTTGGGTGTTACTGGAAAAGATGTTCTTGAAATGGAAAAACGCATGTCTGGTCAGGATATTGGATTTGACTTATCATCCGCTAATGACGACGATGATAGTACGTATTCACCCAACCAATACTTACAGTCTGATGTGGTTGACCCTTCGGATTTTGCCGAGTCTTCTGACTGGGAGGAGCACACTCAAAATCTATTTAGAAATGCAATGTCTACACTTGATGAACGCAGTAAAGATATTTTGGCTAGTCGCTGGTTGACTGATAAAAAGGCAACTTTGCAAGATTTAGCTAAAAAGTATAATGTTTCAGCTGAGCGTATTCGTCAGATCGAAAGTAATGCAATAAATAAATTAAAGATTGCTGTTGCTGAATAATAGAGTCATCACTATTGTGTAGGTAACTCAACTTAATTACTCTAACGTGTACTATTCACATAGTACATTTTAAAAGTAAACATTTCGGATGTTAAATTAAATTAAAAAGGTTGCTATATAAGCAACCTTTTTTAATTTACACTTTATGTTAAATTTACTCTAGCAGGATAATCTTATTAATTAATCAGGTTGATTAAAACTAGTAAGTTCCTCTTGCATTTCGTTCTCTGAAGTAACACTATTCTCATATGAATAAGGATAGCGAACAATCACAGATTGATGTTAATAATGTCAAATCTCAGCCTCACTTTGAAGAAGAAATGAGAAAACTAGAGAAACTTGTTTCAAAAATAGAAGCAGGAAACTTGTCGTTAGCTGCTTCTTTAGAAGAATTTGAGAAAGGTATTAAACTGAGTAGGGACTGTCAGAAAGCGTTAAGAGGGGCAGAAAAAAGGGTTAAAGTACTAAGTGAAGATAGAGAAAATGATTTTCTTTCAGGTTCAGGCAAATAATACTTTAATGGATAAAGATTTTTATAAAAATCGTGTGGAGAAAGCTTTAAAAGTATTGTTTGCTTCATTTGGAGTTGAAACATCATTGGAAAAAGCTATTCAATATTGTGTTTTAGGGGGAGGAAAGCGAATTCGACCATTGTTGGTATATGCTACAGGTGAATCACTGGGTTTTCACCCAGAAACTCTTGATCCAATTGCTGTTGCTATAGAATTAATCCACACTTATTCATTGATACATGATGATCTTCCTTGTATGGATGATGATGCCTTACGAAGGGGTAAACCAACTACTCATATAGTCTTTGATGAAGCGACTGCAGTTCTGGCAGGAGATGCCTTGCAAGCAATGGCATTTGATGTGTTATCAAAGCCTGTGCACGGAATAACTGCAAAAAATCAACTAAAAATACTCAATATCTTAGCAAATGCCTCGGGTAGTAATGGTATGGTTATGGGGCAAGCCATTGATCTAGCTGCTGTAGGAAAAAAATTGTGCGAGAGTGAGTTGGAAAGAATGCATGCTTATAAGACAGGTGCACTGATAAAAGCGAGTATCTTAATGGCGAGTTACAGTTGTAAAGATGATAAAAATGATGCTTTACCTGCGAGCAGGTTGTGCTTGAGTGATTATGCTGACGCAATTGGCCTCGCTTTTCAAGTTCGTGATGATATTCTTGATATACAAAGTGATACTGAAATACTCGGAAAGCAACAAGGTGCTGATATAGCAGCAAACAAACCAACTTATCCATCTATCATAGGGATGGATGCAGCAAAGCAAAAGCTTATATTTTTACATGAAAAAGCACTTAATTCCTTAGCTGGTTTTGGAAGTGAAGCTGATTTACTTAGGGAGATAGCAGGTTTTATTATAAAACGTATTGCTTAGACTATTAAACGAAAATGCTATTAGATAATATTAATACACCAGTAGATCTTAAAAAACTTGAGGTGGAGGAGCTTCCAGGACTTTGTGATGAAATTCGTGATTACTTATTAGAATCTGTATCAAAATCAGGTGGGCACCTCGCATCAGGTTTAGGTGCGTTAGAGCTAACAGTAGCGATTCATTATGTCTATGAGACCCCTCATGATCGATTAGTGTGGGATGTAGGGCACCAAGCATACGTGCATAAGTTATTAACAGGTCGTCGTGATTTATTAAATACAATTAAAAAGAAAGATGGTTTATGTGGTTTTCCTAGAAGAGAGGAGAGTGAATACGATGATTTTGGTGTTGGGCACTCAAGTACATCTATAAGTGCAGCTTTAGGTATGGCTCTTGCGGCAAAACACCAGAAAATTGATAGACATTCAATAGCTGTTATAGGTGATGGAGCAATGACTGCTGGAATGGCATATGAAGGGCTTAATCATGCAGGTGTAATAGATACAGAAATGCTTGTGATTCTCAATGATAATGACATGTCTATATCCCCGAATGTTGGAGGCTTAAGTAAGTATTTAGCCCGCCTGTTATCTGGTCACTTTTATTCAACGATGAGAGAGAACAGTAAGAAAATACTTGCTAAAACGCCAGTTATGAAACGATTTGCTAGGCGTGCAGAAGAACATACCAAAGGTATGATAATGCCATCAGCGACTTTATTTGAAGAAATGGGCTTTGTTTATTACGGCCCTGTTGATGGTCATGATGTTATTGAACTTGTAAAAATTCTAAATAACTTGAAAGATATTAATGAGCCAAAGTTTTTGCATGTAGTCACCCAAAAAGGTAAAGGCTATGAACCTGCAGAACAAGACCCAGTTGAGTATCATGCCGTTTCAGAGTTTGATTTAAAGCTGGGTGTTAAGAAGAGTCAGAGCAATAGCACACCTACTTATACAGAAGTGTTTGGGCGCTGGATATGTGATATGGCAAATCTAGATGATAAATTAATTGCTATAACACCAGCAATGTGTGAAGGGTCTGGTTTGGTGGAGTTTTCTAAGGAGTTTCCAAAGCGCTATTATGATGTTGCAATTGCAGAGCAACATGCCGTAACACTTGCTGCTGGGATGGCCTGTGAAGGTTTAAAGCCTGTTGTTGCTATTTATTCAACCTTTTTACAGCGAGCTTATGATCAGTTAATTCATGACGTGGCATTACAGAATCTTGCCGTAGTATTTGCTATTGATAGAGCTGGCTTAGTGGGGTCAGATGGGCCAACTCACTCTGGTAATTATGACTTGTCCTATTTACGGTGTATCCCTAATATGATCGTTATGGCGCCAAGTACAGAAGATGAATGCCGTCAAATGCTATATACAGCCTATCTACAAGACTGCCCAACTGCAGTGAGATACCCGCGGGGTAAAGGGATAGGGGAGATACCAAAAGTTGATATGGAAAAAATAGAAATTGGCAAAGGTAAGCAAATACTTAAAGGTGAAAATATAGCTATCTTATTGTTTGGGTCCCTTTTGGACGAGGCAACTTATGCTGCACAAGAGCTTGGTGCGACTTTAATAAATATGCGCTTTGTTAAACCAATTGATGAGCAATTAATTATTAACCTTGCTAAAACTCATAGCCTAATTGTTACCTTAGAAGATAATGCAATAAAGGGTGGGGCAGGTAGCGCAGTTAACGAGCTTTTAAATAATAAAAATATAACTATTTCTGTTTTGAATCTAGGAATTCCTGACGAGTATATAGAGCATGCTACTCGAGAAGAGCAGTTAAAGGAAATTGGATTGTGTGGTGAATCCATAGTGGATAAAATAAGAGCATTTGCTAATGATAGTAATCGTAGCAATCAATCTGTCTCATTACTGTCGGGATTATCTTAATCAAATTGTTTAAAAAGGGTGGGGGTGCCACTTAGGTCGTCAAAGTTTAATCGAATGGTTGCAGTAAATTTAATAATCTTTGTTGGAACGGGAGTGTCTGAAAGACCTTCTTAACATGGTTGAATTAATTGGAACCTTTCTCTATTAGTTGTGAAATAGATACTAGTAGAACCAAACCTGCTATCAAATACTGGCCAACAAAAAAGCGACTATCTAATAATGGGAATAATAAATAATGTGAGGCAACATAGAGAATTGATATCAAGGTAAGAATGAACATCGGTGAGTCAAATAGTCGACTAAAAAATGATTTTTCAGAAGTCGTATCTTTGTTTTCTAGAAGCAATATACTAAACTGGAGTGTTACAACAGCCTCAAAAAATAGCGTTGGTATGTCGTAGAAAAATAGTGATAGACCGCTAAACAGGGCTTTAAAATATTGCGATATACTGATGCCATATGTTGAATAAACTTCTGGGTTAGTTGCCATCATATCTGAGACTAAGGCATAATAAAAAACAGCACTCCATCCGTAATTTCCAGTATATTTGTTTATAGCTATAAATAGTAGAACAGATATTACTAGAGTGATTAGACTAGCAATACGTAAATCTTTGTGAAAGAAAAAGAGATAAGTTGTAAACAAAGCGGTTAGCACTAACATATCAGTACGTACTAAAGTTGATAGGATCAACAAAGTAAAGAAAGCCAGCCATTTTTGCTCTAAGAATGCATAGCAAATCAGCCCTACCCATAAGAAAGCCAGCGAATCTGCAGTGACTATTCTTGCTACATCATGCCCCCCAAAAAGAATAAAAAATATTGGAATGACAGCCCAAAAATAAGGGTGAATATACTTTCTAAAAGCATAATAAAAAACAAGAATCCCCGTGCATGTAAATGCTGTAGTAATGAAATGTGATGCAACAAATACATTAACTCCCATCTTAACAAAGCCTAAAATTAATAGCGTGAATAGAATACGAATTTTATAGAAAGGTATTTGCTGAGAGAATGCTATAGGATCATTAAACATCACATTTCGATAGCTGTGATTAATAGTTAATTGTAGATATTCTTCATTTGAGGCATATTGTTTAAACTGTTCATAGACCGTGCTGTGAATATAATTGACATCAGTGTTTAGCAGAGATGTTGCGGAGGCTGCATAGCCAAGCATATCCCAATTTTGTATCGGCGTGCTGAATGTATACGCGAATAAAAAAATACTCACTACTATTATATACATATGTGCAAACTTAGATGCAGCTAGGTTGTTTTTTATAAAATTATTGTATTTCATGTTACTAGTTAGTTGTAAAAGATGTGTTTGGCTTTACCAGTGTCTATTAATAATATCATTTAAAAAGCTTATAAATTACATTGTTGATGGAGCCCTGTTTTTGGTAACAAAAATCGTAGTTTTAAAATGATAAATCTTCTAAGTAAACCTTATACTGCGCTATGTGCTCACGATTTTAACTATTTTTCTGTATATATTATATATATATAGTACGAATGGTAGTATTAAATGAGAAGTGTTTATTTGAATAAGTACTTTTTATAAAGTTTACCTATTTTATTTACTGAAAACTGATGAGCTCTTTCATATGCCTTTTTTTGATACTCAAGGCGAAGACTGTGATTATGTAATAATAGATTAACGGCTTCTTCTAGTCTTTTTATATCACCAACAGGGTAAAGTATCCCATGTGAAGCCTGTTCTAGCTTTCCATGAAGTAGGTTTTCAATATCTGTTTTCGGAGCTAGAATTTCTCTTGGGCCACTTGTACAATCAGTAGATATTACAACTGTTTTACATAACATGGCTTCGATTAATACGTTAGGAAATCCTTCTGTTTCTGATGTTGAAACAAACAAATCACACTGCTTTACAAATTTGAAAGGATTACTTACTTGGCCTAAAAAGTGTACTCTGCTTTTAATAGATAGTTCGCTTGCTAGAGATTTAAGTGTGCCCATTAATTCACCATCACCAAGCATTATAAGTTCGATATTTTCAGGTAGTTTTGCTAGTACCAGAATAATATCGTTAAAACGCTTGAGTGGAATCAAGCGACCAACAGTAACTATATATCTCTTTTCAGGATTAAATTCGAATTCAGAAACTTCTTCAATTGAGGAAGATAGGACGGTATCAACTTCATATGGATTGTGGATTACAGTGGAATTAAGTGGAGCCGAAAACATTTTATAATATTCATCTAACATCTTATTAGAAATACATATTAATTTATCAGCTTTTGGATATAGATGCCGCATTAACAGCACATTTAATTTTCCTGAAATGCCAGATTCTAAGTATCTGGAGGAAACGCTATGGTTAACGATTTGTATTTCATGCTTTGCGCCAAGTACCCTGCTTAATGTATTTACGTAATTCGAACGAAATAGATGGCTTTGTACTTGATGTACTTTGTTTTTTGCGGTGTACTGTCTAAGTTTCCATGCATGATAAGGAATATAGAGCATATTAACTAAAGAGGAGGCACTATTATTCATTTTCGATAGATATATCATATTTAGGTTAACGGGTAACTGATATTTATTGTTTTCTGTGAGACATATAATAGTTACTTCGAACCCTTCATCAATAAACCATTTAGCAAGTGTAAGTAGTACTCTTTCAGCACCCCCTTTGCCTAATGCATTAATTAAGAATGTTACTTGCTGCTTAGAAACTTTAGTCATAGTTTGTTACTCATTAAGAATTCAGCTACCTTATTCAGTTATCGTATAAACGCAAGAAATTATTAATAATGAACCTTTAGTCTTTAATTTAACACTTCTAAGAACTTTAGATTTAAGTTGATTTAGTGTTTATGTTAATTTCCATCAAAATCTGAAGTATTTAAACGAAATGGTAAGATAAATGACATATATATCATACATTGGTGGAGAGGATATCCGAATGAGGATTCCTATTTTGTCATTGTTAAAAAGACGTGGGTTTAAGGTCGAGGCAATTGGTAATAATGACAGTGAGGCCTTCAGTAAGACAAATATAAACTATCGTGATTATCCTTTGAATCGATGGTTATCACCACTAGCAGATAAAGAAAGCAAGCTGTGTCTAGCTGAATTATTTGCGAATAACAAACCAGATATCATTCATTTGTTTGATACTAAACCTGGTGTTCTAGTGCCAAAGGTTGCTAAAGAATCTGGCGTGAAGTTTGTTGTGCGCACTGTAACTGGTATGGGGTATATATACTCTTCCAATTCTTTATTTTCAAGGCTTTTGAGACCCTTTTATAGAATGGCTCAGAAAAAGGCTATTGCTTATACTGATATGGTTATATTTCAAAATACAGATGATAAAAAATATTTTGAAAAACATAATTTAGTAAGTGCAGATAAAAGTGTTCTCATTAGGAGTTCTGGTTTGCCTGTTGATGAATTTGTTTCTAAGCAGGCAAATTTAGAAACTAAAAAAACAATGAGAGAAAAACACAACATAAATAAAGGCGATGTTGTAGTTACTTTGATAGCTAGGCTAGTGAAGGACAAGGGTATTACAGAGTTTTTGGAATCAGCGAAGTTATTGTCAACAGAAAAAAACATTAAGTTTTTCTTGATAGGTCCACTGGGCTCTGAAGGAAAGCAGGCAATATCAAAAGAAATGATTGAATCATACTCTGAATATATTAACTATATTGGTTCAGTAAATAACGTTGCAGAGTATTTGTCTATTAGTGATGTTTTTGTATTGCCAACATATTATCGTGAAGGTTTACCAAGAATACTATTAGAAGCAGGCTCTCTTGGTTTGCCTCTCATTACGACTGATATGCCGGGTTGTCGAGATGTTGTAAAAGATGGTTGGAATGGTTTATTGGTGCCAACTAGAGACTCTCATGCACTTGCAAAGGCGATAGGCTCTTTAGCAAATAATCAGGAGTTGAGAATGGAAATGGGTGGGAAAAACCCAGAGTACATTAAAAACAACTTTGACTTATCTATTGTAGAAAAAGCGTACAGTGATATTTATAGCAAGCTGCTACACCCGATTTAAGCTTAAGTAGTACTATGCTCTATTTCAAAGAGAGCTTTAGTTGATAGCAATTGAATAGAAATAACTGTGTGTAAAATAATATATAGACAATATATCTGGTAAATATAACACTCCGTAAGGTTTTTAGTGCCATTTGACTTTGTCTAGAGGAAAATAGATTTGAATATATTATCAAATCAAGAGAAGTACTATTTATACATGGAAAACAAGAAAAAGCATGGGATTTGAATAGAGATATAAGGAGTGTTTATAAATAATGCACAAAACTTTGTAATTTATAGGATAACACTTTAAAATTAACAGCCCCTGCCAACTAATAACCCCATATTACCCTGGAAGTACCAACTATGACTATCAAACGTATCACTTATCAAGCCTTATTAATTGTTACATCAGCTGTTTTATTAA
>VAPK010332025.1_pt1 | contig 14726 bp, 12 predicted proteins | sample 3395031 | NCBI WGS metagenome assembly VAPK01 (sample SAMN08290443, study PRJNA428436) | hydrothermal vent metagenome | isolation source: Deep-sea hydrothermal vent chimney 1 | place: Pacific Ocean: Juan De Fuca Ridge
ATGATCAACACCGGCTTGCCCTCCAGGCGTGCCAGCCCGGCGACAATCGCGGCATCATCGGCAAAGGCGCGATCGCCGTGCAGCTCGTCAAAATCAGTGAATATACGTTCAACGTAATCGAGGAAATAGGGCCGCTGGGGGTGACGTGCCAGCTGTGCAATCTGCGCGGACTGCAGATTGGAAAAAATAGATTCAGTCAATTCGCGGCTTTTGCTCTGCAAACGGCTGATTTCTTCGCTGATATTAATCTCATTGTCAGAACCGACATAACGAAGTTCTTCGATTTTCGCTTCCAGCTCAGCGATGGGTTGTTCAAAATCCAGAAAATTCAGGTTCATAAAGTGCCCGATACAGTTCAAAACAGAAGTCAGGGGGAAAATAAGAACCGGGATCATACCGTAGATCATACGGACGCGCCAAACTACTACCGCTATATTTGCTCAACTGTGCGCCGCAGCTTGACAGACCTGGTTACGGCCTTCCTCCTTTGCCTCATATAAAGCATGATCGGCTGCGGTTATGAGCAATTCCGCGGCTCGTCCTGGAACCGAAACCATGGTCGCCACGCCCACACTGATAGTGACAATATCGCTGACTTTGGAAAATTCATGTTTTATTTTCAGCTCTCTGATCCTGACACAGAGTTTTTCAGCAATCCCCATAACGCCTTCTTCTGGGGTATTAGGCAGAATGACAGCAAATTCTTCCCCCCCATAACGAGCGACCAGATCACCGGATCGGCACATGGCTTTTTGCAGAGCCGCCGAGACCTGCTTGAGACAATCATCCCCGCCCTGATGTCCGTAGTTATCGTTGTAGAGTTTAAAGAAATCAATATCGATCATAATCAAGGATAATTTTATTTTTCCCCTGCCAGCGCGATACCACTCCCTGCTAAGCACATCATCAAAATGACGCCGATTGGCAATTCCGGTCAAACCATCCATGGTGGACAGGCGATCCAGCTCTGCATTACGCTGCTGCAACTGGGTATTGGCCTCTTCCAGTTGCCTTTGCATATTATGTAGTTCTACAAATGCAGCATCGCGTTCCAGCTGCGCCATAAAACTGCGGGAATGAGCCTGAATACGGGCAACCAGTTCTACCTTGTCGGGCAGTTTGACCAGATAGTCAGTCGCACCGTTATTAAACGCATCACTTTTTATTTTGGGATCATCTTTACTAGAAAGTACAATAACGGGGATATTTCGGGTTGCCGGATGATTACGATAAAAACGCACCAGGGTTAAACCATCCACATTCGGCATCACCAAATCTTGAAGAATAGTGGTCGCACCGATATCCTGCGCAGTCTGAATGGCGGCTTTGGGATCACTGCAATAATGGAATTCCATCGCCTCATCCACCAACATGCGGCGTATACCTTCGGCGACCATAGCTTGATCATCCACTAGCAAAACCACGATCCTGCTTGCCTGCTCGTCATTCAGCAATATTTCAGTGGATACTGCCATGCCGTTCATTTAACCTGCCGCTCAAGCATGACGGGAAAACGTTTTTCCAGTACCGGCACGATCTGCTCCAGCGGCAAAATTTTCTCAACTGCATCCAGTTGAACCGCCGCCTTGGGCATACCATAAACCGAACAACTGGCCTCATCCTGAGCAATGGTATAAAAACCGCTTTTGCGTAACGCTAACAGTCCCTGCGCTCCGTCCCGACCCATGCCGGTGAGCAATATGCCGGTCGCTTCGCCATTCCAATGCAAGGCCACGCTTTCAAAAAACACGGTCACTGAAGGCCGGTAAGGATAATTCTGCGGGTTCGCAGTATAGTCCAGGCGACCATTTTTCCTGAGTACAAGGTGCTTCTCACCCCCCGCCACCAACACCTGTCCCTGTTGCGGAATATCATTGCGCTGCGCCCGCCGCACCGACAGATTACTTTGCAAGTTGAGCCAGTCAACAAAGCTATCGGTAAACTGTTCATCTACATGCTGGACAATAACGATAGCGGCTGGAAAACCTGAAGGAATCGCCGCCAGAATAACCGCCAATGCTGCCGGTCCACCGGTAGAGGCACCAATTACCAGCATGGGTGGCATGGTCACGGATCTTGTGCTGCGCACTTTGAGCATGGGCAAAGATGCCGTCTTTTCATTAGCCGCGATAAGCCGACCAATGGTTCTGAGTTTTTGCAGCATAGCATCACATCCTGCACCCGTGCCGGATGCGCCCAACACCGGTGTATTAACAGCATCCAGTGCACCTGCACCCATGGCCTCGAATACTTTGCCTGCGTTGCCAGTAACCGTAGATGTCACCACCAGAATAGCGCAGGGTGAGGCGGCCATAATCTGTCGGGTCGCCTCCACACCATCCATCACCGGCATGATCAAATCCATCAGGATGACATCAGGACAGTCACGAGCGCAGTGTTGTACTGCCTCTGCACCGTCATAGGCAACCCAGGCCAACTGATATTCCGGAATCGAAGTGACCACCCGGCGCAAACTTTCCACTGCCATTTTCGTATCATTGACAATCGCTATTTTCATCAAGAGCATCCATTATTGTTTATTATTTATAAGTATATTCAGACTTCACCAATAAGATCCCGTACTGCATCCAGCAGGGTCTCATCATGGAAACTGCCTTTAGTAAGATAATAGTCGGCACCTACATTCAGACCGCGAACGCGGTCTTCTTCCCGATCCTTGTAGGAAACGATCATCACCGGCATTGATTTCAGGCCCGGATCTTTTTTTATCCGTTCGACAAATTCAAAACCGTTCATGCGCGGCATGTCGATATCGCTGATCACCAGATCGTATTTATTGGTTCGCACAGCGTTCCAGCCATCCATACCATCGACCGCCACTTCAACTAAATAGCCTTTGGCTTCCAACATGCCACGCTCAACCTCACGCACAGTAATCGAATCATCCACCACCAGGATATGCTTACTGGGTTTACCCGCATCAGAATCCTGTATCGAAGGACTGATTTTATCCAGCCGACCACCCGAAACAATAACGTCAGTGGAACGCAACAGATCGTCCACATCCAAGATCAGGCACAGACTGCCATCCTCTAGAATGGCACCGGTGCTAATATCTTTTATCTTGCCCAGCCGGGGATCCAGTGACTGCACCACCAGATTGCGTTCACCCAGAAAACGATCAACAACTACGCCGTAACAGTTCAGGCGTTCCCCCAGCATTACCACAGCGGCTTCATCTTCTTCCGTTGCTGATGCTTCTAGTCCCAAAATTTGCTGCGCAGAAACTAGCCCAACATGCTGACTGCCATAGGTGAAATACTGACGGCCTTCCAACAGATCGATATTGTCGCGCGGCAGTTTTAAGGTGTGTTCAATTCGCGCCAAAGGAAAAGCATAAGGTTCGCCTGCGATCTCGACCAACAGCGCCCGAATCACCGACAGAGTAAGCGGCAACTGCATATGGAAGCGCACCCCCTTACCTGGCTCCGAGGTCGCTCGTACCACGCCGCGCATTTCCTGGACTACGCTATGCACCACATCCAACCCCACTCCCCGACCCGAAATTTCGGTCACGCGATCGCGAGTAGAAAAACCAGGTAGAAATAAAAACTCCATCAGCTCGCTTTCCATCATGTCAGCTGCCATTTTTTTGCTGACCATTTTTTTGTTAACAATTTTCTTGCGCAAGTTTTGCAGATCGATACCCTGACCATCATCCTTAACACTAATAGAAAGCATGCCTGAACTATGTTTTGCTTCAAGACAGAGTGTTGCCTGTTCCGGCTTGCCCGCCTTCCGCCGCAAGGCAGGATCTTCGATACCATGATCGATGGCATTGCGTAATAGATGGTTAAGTGGCGCTTCAATCTTCTCAAGAATGTCACGATCCACCGGCGTATTCTGACCGCGAATAATAAAGTTTACATTCTTTCCCAATGAACGAGAAACATCACGCACCATGCGTTGAAAACCTTGCACACCATCCATGAATGGCCGCATACGGCTGCTAATAACCTCACTGTTGAGTCGTTTCGCCAAGCCCTGACTACGACATTCGTAATCATCCAGTTCACTAATCTGTTTGGTCAAAAATTCACGACAGGTGGCAGCCTTGTGCTGAACATCAGTCAGCAAGCCAGAAACATATTCATCACCTTGCATAACATTGCCCAACCTGTCCAGAGTGGCAGTCAGTTCGGCCTGATGCTGCTTGAGATGCAAGAGAGAATCCGCGAATGGTTTCAAACCCTGCGACACCACTTGCACCTCACCAGCCAAGCCCATCAAGCGATTCAACTTTTCTGCCGAAACACGAATGGCACTATCCTGCACCTGGCCTGTGGCACTGGTGCGGAGAAAAGTTTTTGCCTTTGCTGCAGAAACAGAAGCTGACTGGCTTTGCTTACCTGCACGCGGCGCAGGTTTTATTTCAGATGCAGGAACATTTTCTGTTGTAGCTATCGTTGACATAGATTCCGATGTTGCCGCAGCGCTTGCCGTTTTTTCCTGTGCCTCTCCAGCCGGAATGGCCGAGAGTTGATTGACCAACACGCTCACCTCATCTGCCGAAGTCGCAGCTTCACCTGCGCTGGCAATCAAACTCAACATATCGACACCCTTGAGCAGCACATCGATATGTTCTTCAGCAAGACTGAGCTCACCTTGCTGGGCAGCGACAAAACAATCCTCCATCACATGCGCCACCCGCACTGCAGCATCCACATCCACCATGCGTGCCGCACCCTTGATTGAATGCGCTGCACGCATCAGCTCTTCCAGGTGTACGCTCTGCCCCGGATCCTGCTCCAGCTTCAGCAGGCCACTGGTGAGAATACCTGCCTGAACTTCCACTTCCACACTGAACAATTCCAGCATGGAACAATCTTCAAGCACACGCGAATCACTTGCCATGCTGCTTTGTTCTGCAACTTGGTTTACATCGGTAAACTCTGGCACAACTTCATCCACTGCGGCAGAAAAAGCCATCGATAATTGCACTAGCAGCGTTTCATCTTCTTCTGTAGAGAGTGTTGCTTCATTTTCAGCTGCAATCGAAACCAGCCGGTCAATACAGCGAGACAGCATATCGACATGCGTCCCATCCAGTTCAATCTGCTCCGGCTGCACAGCCATGAGACAGTTTTCCATCCTTTGCGCCAGGCGCACTGCAACATCGGTATTCGCCATATAGGCCGCACTTTTAATCGCATGCGCCGCCCTTATCATATTTTCCAAAGCCGTCACTTGCTGTTCAGCCTCGATCAGGATCGGCTTTTGCAAATCATGCTTAAAAATAGCAGTCTGAGCTTCCACTTCCATACGAAACAGATCCCATATAGAAAAGTCATCCAGATTATTACTACTTTTGTCCATCATTGCAGTTTCTTACTCAAAGAATAAAACAACAGTTCATTATCCAGACAGGCGACATGTCTGCCCTTCCACTTCAGCATCCCTACGGTATAAGTAGCTGTTGCTTTTGATACGGTAACAGGAACCCCTTCCAGTTCCTCCTCTTGATACTGATGAAGACCATGCACCTCACTAACCGGGAAAACAAACTGGCCATCATCTGCGTGTGCAACAATAATGCGTGCAAATACAACATGCTCCCCAACCTTGGAAACCGAGGCATTTTCCAGCCCCAGAATTTCACTCAGAGAAACACAAATTTTCAACTCGCCACGAATATTCACCAAGCCTTTTACAATACGGCTATCAACATGTGGCAAACGATGAATGGGTTTTATTCTGGCAACCTCGTCAATCAATTGCGCGGCGAGAGCAAACCATTCTTCACCCAACCTAAAGATCAACGCCGAACTAAATCGACTGGCTTGCAGTGTCTGTTCTTCACGGGAATATACATCGGTCCATTGCTGCTGATAGTCGGCAGGAAAATCCTGTTCCAAAATGCTGCGGCTGGCGCGGGAATACACCTCACAGTTACGGCAGTGAATGACCCGTTCCAATTTAGGGCAGCGTTCGTCCACCCTGGCCCGTACACCGATCTGGTTCCAGCAATCTTTGATATCCATACCTAACACCTATGTGCCTGTGTAGGAACGAGGTTGAGTGACGACAGACTGCTGCTCAGCGGCACGTTGCGCACGCTGATACAGAACCTCTGCAGCCGCCGTATCACCCCTCTGTTCCACCAGCAGTGCCAGATGCACCAGCGCTTGCTGGTGATCGGGTTGCAAATAAATGGCCTTGCGCAAATATTCTTCTGCCTGTTGCCCACTCCCGGCTGCCTCGCGGATCAGACCCAATAGATAATAGGCTCTCACACAAGGCGCATTGTGCTGTAACCAGTTTTCACACAGACTCGCGGCTTCAGCCAGACTGCCTTCATTCGCCAGGCAAAAAGCCTGTTCCAGGCTGTCATCAGACAAGCTCTCTTTTTCGGCTAGCGGAAGGGCCTGGGGAAATAGCCGAGGTTGGGATACGCTCGCTGTTCTAGTTTTCCCTTTATGAGCAAGATACCCAGGCAAGCCTATCCTAGTTTGATAATCGGGCTGTTGACGAGCAGGCTTAGTGTGCCGTCCAGATTTAGTTTCAAAGCCAACCTTGCGAAAAGCAAAGGCTCTGGATACATGCTCAGATACATAACCATGATTCAGAATCATGCTTGATTCTGCATGCCCGACAAACAAAATGCCCGTCGCTTTCAACAAACGACTCAGCACCGCAACTGTCTGCATCTGCGTAATGTTGTCAAAGTAGATCATGAGATTGCGACAAAAGACGACATCGTATAACCCTTGTCCCGGCATAAAGGCCGTATTCAGAATATTGGCCTGGATAAAACTAACATTCTGCCGAATCGTTTCATCAAGCTTATAACCGGCATTGCTACGCTGGAAAAAGCGTTCACGAAAAGCGATATCATTACCCCGAAAAGCGTTGTCGCCATACACAGCACGCTTAGCTCGGGCAAGGGCCTGCATACTGATATCCAGTGCATCAATATGAAATCGTTGCTCCGGCAAACCCATATCCATAAGCGTCATGGCGATGGAATAAGGTTCCTCACCGGTCGAACAGGGCAGACTCAATATACGCAACTTATCCGCTGCATGATTAGGCAACCACTCTTTATTAACAAAACCCCGCAATGCATCAAAAGCCTTCCGCTCCCTGAAAAACCATGTTTCTGGAATCACAACTTCTTCAATCAGAGCATCAATCTCCCTCCTAGAAACAAGTAGCTGTGCAAAATAAGCATCGGCACAATTATCCGCACGCTCACACATCCGCCGCTGAACAGCACTGATAATGGCAGAGGAGCCAATAGATGCTGAGTGTAAACCCATCGTTTCTTTGAGGATGGTTTCAATCCTGCTAAGTACCTGAGCAGAGATTGTTTCTGTTGTATATTTTTCCTGTAACATTTCTCTCTGCATTATTTCATTCAGCATGATTCCGCCTTGCCTGACAAATACCATTTATGATTCTGCACTAAACAGACTGGTTTGCACCGTCTTCGACAGTAAGCCATCAATATCTATCAGTTGCAGCATACCTTCACTGTCTTTTACAAGCTCCCCTAACCAGGGTGCGGCGGTAATTGAAATATCAGACGATATCAATGCCGCAGGATCTCGTTTTACAGTTTCGGTGACCTGCTCGGCCAGCAACCCCAGCATTCGTCGCTGACCATTCTCTACGCCGTAATTCAGCATAATAATCCGGCTCGTCATACAAACTTTGCAGGACCGTTCACTTCCCAAGCGACATAGATCGATCACCGGCACCGGCCGACCGCGATAATCGAACAGGCCAGCGATATAGTCGGGTGTCTGCGGAATCATTTTCAGACAGACCAACGGCACTACTTCCACAATCTGGCTGGCCTCCAGCCCGTAACGTTCGTCTCCAACCCGAAATAGCAGCAACAACATCAAGACTTGACTCTGAAATGAGAAACGCCTTCCTGTAAGCCCTGCGCAGCCTTATTCAACTGCTCGATAGCACTGTGGGATTGACACAGGGATTCGGCGGTCTGATGTGCACTTTCACTTAGTTGAATCATTGCCTCACTGATCTGTTCAGCGCCCTGTGACTGCGACTGCATGCCATCGTTGACTTCCTCAAAACGCGGGATCAGAGTCTGTACCTGCTCGATCACTTCAGCCAATTGCGAACCCACATTACGCACATCATCAACCCCCCGATGTACCTCCTCGGAAAACTTGTCCATTCCCATAACACCCGCAGATACTGCTGATTGCATTTCCTTGACCATCTGCTCGATATCCCAGGTCGCCACCGCAGTCTGATCCGCAAGCCGACGTATTTCGGTAGCTACCACCGAAAAACCAACCCCATATTCACCCGCTTTCTCAGCTTCAATAGCCGCATTGAGCGATAACAAATTAGTCTGATCTGCGACCTTGGTGATCGTTGTGACGACGGTATTGATATTGCCCGCCTTTTCACTCAAGACTGCTAGTTTCGAACTAATGCTAGCCGTGGCATCCAGCATTTGCTGCATGGTTCCCGCCATGCTGTTAAGCAAAGATTGGCCCTGACCAGCACTTTCTGATGTTTTCCAGGCCACACCGATCACCTCGTTCATGGTGTTAACCAGCTCTTTGGCGGTGGCCGAAATCTCGGTTACTGTCGCCTTAATTTGGTTGGTGGTGGCAGCCTGTTCTGTTACCGTGGCTTCCTGCTGTCTGGCCGTGGCCGCAATTTCCGTCGAAGAAGATGTCACCTGGATACCTGATTTCTGAACTCGCGCAACCAGGGCATTGAGATTGTCCAGCATGGATTGAATGCCAACACTCAGTTCTGCGATAATATCCCGTTCCCGGTAGATCATCATTTCACCGGTAAGATTGCCTTCCGCAGCCATCTTGACCACATCCATGATCAGTTCCACCTTGCCTTTGATATCGTCACCCTGCTGACGTTCATGCTCGATACTGTCCTGGATTTTCTGTGCCATTTTGTTGAAGGCTTCGGCCAACTCGCCGATTTCATCATGGTTAACGATTGTGGCGCGAACACTGGTATCACCCTTGCCAAAAAGTTTGACCGTTTCTCGCAAGGTATCCAGGGGCTTAAACGAACGCCGCAGGTACCAGAACAGAGCAGCAATGGCCAACGCTACGCTGAACATAATGGCGACATAGGCAATAAATTTAATCCGCCACTGGGCCATATAACCATTGGTGGTATCATTGGCGCTGACAAGATAGGCTATCGTCTGATTCTTATGATCAAGAACAGGCAAAATAGAAATGCTATAAACTCTATTATTCAACTTGCGGATCAGTGTTTTTTGTTCCGTTGTGATAGTCGCCGGATCCAGATTGAGCTCGCTGAACAAACCTTCATGGGTACTGTATCCAAGCCTGCCAGACTGGCCGACTATGAAAACTTCTGCCGCTTCTCTTTGCTTGAATTTATTCAGTGCATGATGCAGATCGCGAGCAAATACCCCCGCACCAATCAATTGGCCCTTAGCGAACAGAGGCAAGACGACCAGAGCAAGCGGATGACCATTATTGTCTTTCTCGATCCCACGAGAAAACTTCCGGCTCTGCAACACCTCATTCACCAACGTCCTGTCGTTGGCAACAGATATGTTGGTCGATGAAGAAAACAACACTCTACCCGAAACATCTATAATCTGCAGGTGGGAAAAAGTATCGTCCGGCCGGGAGTCAAAAATGTCAGTTGCAATGGTCCGCATCTCTTTTTTGTCGCCGGCCTGCATGGCGACATACAAGCCCGCCGTTTTGAATACCTCGGCTACCTCAATTTGAGCATCGGAGGTAAGCCGCTGCAAATCATTAAGCACAATTTCCTGCCAAAGCATTTTTTTCTCATGCACCGTCACCTCAGTAAACTGTTTTATTGTCTCACTGTGGCGAAGCTGTTCTGCAATCAAGACCGCCAACGCTACTAACACCAGCGTCACAACGGTTATCAGGGTAAAACGGGTTTTCAATGTCATTGTTTACACGTCCATCTGTAGTGGCAATAATTCTCTCGGTGGCAAGATAAGCGTCGCCAGAAGTATCCCGACCAGGATTATCGGTATTTACGAAGTTATAACGACTGATTGCGCAAAATATTTAATTCCATTGAAATAATGAGTACTCTGCGGCGTTAAATATGTCCTTTACCTTATATATGCCTTGACCTCAGCCAGGGAGTTCAATACCATCTAAATGATATTGATTAACATTTAGATTGATTTTAAGGATACGTTTATGACTGTGCGTCTTTTTCTTGCCAAAGCCATTCTCCTGATGCTTTCCCTGTTTGCCGCCAGTCAGGCCTGGTCACGGGAATACCCGGCCGGAGTGCCAAAACAACGTAATGGCATGGAAATTACCGCTATCTATCTACAACCGGTACGTATGGCCCCGGCCAACATGATGCGACCGTCAGAAAAATCTGACATTCATCTTGAAGCCGATATCCGTGCGCTAGACACTAACGCTAGCGGTTTTGCTGAGGGTGACTGGATCCCCTATTTACAGGTGAAATACGAGTTGCACAAAAAGGGTTCAGACAACGTTGTCCGCGGTAACTTCATGCCGATGATCGCCAACGACGGTCCTCATTATGGCGATAATGTCAAACTCATGGGACCGGGCAAGTACATGCTTAAATTTACGATTTATCCACCCAATGCAGCGGAAAATCCCGCCGGTAAATACTTCGCCCGCCACACGGATCGTCTCACCGGCATACCTCCCTGGTTCAAGCCGTTTTCTGTGGAGTATGAATTCATCTATGCCGGGATCGGCAAACGTGGCGGTTACTGATTTAGGCTGACTCTTCGCGTAAAGCAAAAATGAACATCGCAGATCTGCCTGGAGCAGATATAAACTTACCGGCCCGGTGGTTATAACCAACCTGCGGCGGCTTAACTATTAACTAACAGAGAGCCAATATGAACAGAATCCGTCTTGCCTCATTACCTTTTGCATCCTTACTCTTCGTTGGCAGCCTGCTACTCTCCTTTGCCGCCCAGGCGGCGTTGCCCACCTATAAACTAATTATCAAAGATGGTCGCTTTGAGCCAGAAACCATCACCGTCCCGGCCCGCACCCGTTTCAAAATTGTGATTACCAACCAGGGTCCCGGTGCGGAAGAATTTGAAAGTAAGAAATTGCGCAAAGAATTAGTGATCGCCGAAGGTGTGACTCGTTCACTCGTATTCGCCCCGCTGAAACCAGGACGTTATCGTTTCTTTGGCGAATTTCATCCAGACACGGCACAAGGATATATCGTGGCGAAATAAACTGAGTAGGAAAACTGCGGAGAAAAATTATGGGCAGCACAGTATTTATCGTCTGGCGTGAAAGTATCGAGGCCATGCTGGTAATCGGCATTCTTTATACCTGGTTAAAAAATCAACCCGATACCGGTCGCGGCATGCACTTTCTCTGGGGCGGCGTGCTGGCAGGCATTGTTCTAGCCGTGGCTTTGGCCTTCATCATGCTGAAGGTACAAAGCGAACTAGCAGGAACGGCACTGGAATATTTTCAGATTGCTATCATGCTGATCGCCGCCGCGCTTATCACCCAGATGGTACTGTGGATGCGCCGCCATGGACGCACGCTCAAACGCGATCTGGAAGCCGGCATGCAACGCGCACATGAACAGGCCAACTGGTGGGGCATGGCGACACTGGCCGCCATTGCCGTTGGCCGAGAAGGTGCCGAAACTGTAATTTTTCTTTATGGCGCAGGTCTGGCACAAAATGGCGATGCCCAGCTGCAATTTATTGCCGCCGCAGTTGGCGGCTTTGTTCTCGCCTTTTTCAGTTTTTGGCTACTGTCACTGGGTAGCCGGTTTTTCTCCTGGAAAGTATTTTTCCGCATCAGCGAAACCCTGTTGTTGTTACTGGCAGCGGCCTTGTTGGTCGATGGCGTAGATCGTATGATAGGCCTCGGCTGGTTGCCAGCACTGGTTGATCCCGTCTGGAACAGCAGTTTTCTGCTCGACGACAGTAGCCGTCTGGGTGGACTCATCGCCGCCTTTACCGGCTACCGTGCCCAGCCAGCCCTGATGCTGCTACTGATCTATGCTGCCTACTGGCTGCTGATCAGCTTTCTGCTACGCCGCTCGACCGAACCACGTTCCCCTAAAACCCAAATACAAAAAATAAACCTCAAGCCTGGAAGCCTGCCTCATGAGTGAAATTGCCGAGCGTTTGGCTCTTCCCCGTCGCCCCTGGCTGCAACGCCTGGGCGACGTCATGCGAGCCAGACGCAATCTGATCCAGGCCATCCAGTGGACCGTGGTGATCTTTTATCTCAGCCTTTTGATCTGGCCAGCGTTCCTGCCCCTACCCAAAGACTACGTGCATTTTTATGAAAATCTGGTCCTCTTCGCTCAGTTTCTGTTCTGGGGGATCTGGTGGCCCTTCGTCATGCTTAGCATGATCCTGCTGGGACGAGTCTGGTGCGGCGTATTCTGTCCTGAAGGTGCTTTGAGTGAATGGTCGAGCCGCTACGGTCTGGGGCATACCATTCCTCACTGGATGCGCTGGGGCGGCTGGCCCTTCGTCGCTTTTGTGCTCACCACCGTCTATGGCCAACTGATCAGTGTCTATGAATATCCAAAGGCGGCCTTGCTGATCCTCGGTGGCTCCACCATTGCCGCCATGCTAGTCGGTTTTATTTATGGCCGTGGCAAACGGGTCTGGTGCCGCCACCTGTGCCCCGCTAACGGGGTTTTCTCCCTGCTCTCACGGCTGGCACCAATACATTTCCAGGTGGATCGAGATACCTGGAAACAGGCGCCACGGCGCACACCGGCAGTAGACTGCGCACCATTGATCAACATCCGCGCCATGACCGGCAACAGCGCCTGCCATATGTGCGGCCGCTGCAGTGGCTACCGCAATGCTGTAAGCCTGGAAACTCGCTCCCCAAATGCAGAGATTCTTTCTATTGAAAAGAAAGAGGCTAACCACTGGGACATTCTGCTGCTGCTATTTGGCATGCTCGGCGTGGCCACCGGCGCCTTCCAATGGTCCGCATCCCCCTGGTTCGTGCAAATGAAACAGAGCATTGCGCAATGGCTGATCGAGCGCGATAGTTTCTGGCTGTTGAATGACAATGCACCCTGGTGGCTGCTAACCCATTACCCCCAGACCAATGATGTATTTACCTGGCTGGACGGCATCAGCATTCTGCTTTACATCGGTGCGATGGCCTTCAGCATTGGCGGCCTGATCCTCGCGGGACTCTGGCTGGCCGGACGCATTCTTAAAGAAAAAGAAGCCCTGCCCTGGCGCCTGGGCTATGCCCTGACACCGCTGGCCGGACTTAGTATTTTCCTCGGCTTATCCTCACTAACCCTGAGTATGATCAAGGCCGAACATATCGAACTAATCGGTATTGCAGAATTACGCGCCAGCCTGTTAATCCTGGCCTATATCTGGAGCGCATCCCTGCTCTGGCGTCTGCTGATAAAGCATAAAATAGCCCGCTGGCGACAACTAGCCGCCTGGACCATCATCATGAGCAGCGCTAGCCTGGTAGGTTTAAGCTGGATTATGATGTTTTATGTTTGGTGAGTTAGGCCTGACGTTTAAGAACATTTTTATCCGTATGTTCAAAACTACGGCCATAGATATCCAGCATTGTCGTTTCCGCATAAATAAGTTCATTAGCGGTAACGCTAATCGTATGCGCAAAGGCGGTGGTTTTTGCCTTGTTCTGCATAAATGGGGACTGAATAATAGCCCAGTCAGAATCGCCCAGTTTCGCTGAAACTTCAAACACAGTGGCCTCGCCTTCCTTTCGAGCTTTGCCACCGGCCAGCAATGCCACGGCACGAGGAATAGTCAAAGAGTGCATAACTGTGTCGCTCTCGGCATCCCACATCCAGTAACCGGTTTCATCATGAAAGACTTTATCGTCCGATTTGCGTTTGACGATCTGTCGATAGTGCAATGCCACCAGTGTCTGCGATTCGGCATTAGTCACATCGCCAATGGCCTCAAATACAATCGTTTCATAATAGGGATTGTTTTCCTCCCCCTCAGGTTCGGGCGCAACATCTTCGCCCCGATCACCTTCCCATACGCCGATCAAAACCGCTAGTGGCCCATAATCAATTTCTATCTTAATATCATTCACCATTCATTCTCCTTAGTGTCATTCCCTTTACCACTTAATTTAGCCGGGATAATAATAGCTGGCCAGCATAACCACCGAGACAATCGAAATAATAAAACCAATAACTCCGATCAGCACTTTCATGCCGAGGAGTTTGAAAAGACTAACCTTGCTCATCGTAACATCACCATCAGTAAATCATCTGCACCTGTTCTTCACCAACCATTTCACGCAGCCGCTGTAATAATTCATCACTCGGCTGTATTCGCCAGCTTTCACCCAGGGTAAGCTGCGCACGCGCATCTTCTCGCTGATAGTCCAACACCACCGGGCAGAGACCATCACGAAAAGGCATCAAGGTTGTTTGCAGTTCATGGATAAAACCATTCGCCGCGCGTTTCTCATCAACCTGTAACAATAAACGTTTAGCAAAACGCGTGCGTGCCTGATCGATATCATAGATGCTGCTGGCACTCATTTTGAACCCACCACTGTAGTCATCCAGACTGACTTCGCCTTCGACCACGATCAGTTTGTCCTTTGCCAACAAATCACGGTACTGGTTGAAGGCTTCGGAAAATACCGCCAGTTCGATACGCGCACTGCGATCATCAATGGTGATAAAAGCCATGCGATCACCACGCCGGGTGTTCATGCTACGCATGG
>VAPK010163589.1_pt1 | contig 14724 bp, 16 predicted proteins | sample 3395031 | NCBI WGS metagenome assembly VAPK01 (sample SAMN08290443, study PRJNA428436) | hydrothermal vent metagenome | isolation source: Deep-sea hydrothermal vent chimney 1 | place: Pacific Ocean: Juan De Fuca Ridge
CATTTTTCAAAAAATTCTTCATTAAAAAATTTTAATAGCATGTGTGGAGACCGTTCTCTTTTAGAAACAGCAGAACTAATAAAGAGATCAGAATTGTTTATTGGAATTGATAGCGGACCGGCACATTTCGCTAATGCGACCAACACTTCCGGAATAATCTTACTAGGCCATCATGCCTCTTTTAAAAAGTATATGCCTTATAGTGGGAACTATGCCAAAGGAATAAATTCTAAAATTATTTATGAAGACGGCCCTGCCTGTAATATTAAAGTTAGTCATGTTTATAAAATTGTCCAAGAGTTTTTAACAACAAAAGAAATTCATCCATGCCCTCAATAAAACAAAAAACAATCTCCGGTTTTAAATGGTCGGCTTTCAGTAAATATGGGCAGAAGGTGTGTACGTTTATTTCTTTTATTATTTTAGCAAGAATCCTTGAACCTAAAGATTTTGGATTATTTGCTATGGCTTTTATTGTGATTGATGGGTTGAATTTATTTAAGAATTTTGGCGTTGATGCAGCATTGATACAGAGAAAGGATCATATGGAAGAGGCTTCTCACACGGCTTTTTGGATGATGCCTGCTTTTGGGATTTGTATATTTCTACTCCTTTTCTTTTTTGCCCCCGCGGCATCTATGCTGCTAAAGGAACCTTCCTTGACACCTATCATCAGAGCCTTAGGTTTTATTTTTCTCATTAGTTCCGTGCAAAGCATCCCCCAAGCTCTTTTATCCAAAGAAATGAGATTTAAAGAAATCGAAATCAGAAATTTAATATCCACACTAGCCTATTCTATATGCGCTATTATTCTTGCTTATTTAAACTTTGGCGTTTGGAGCCTTGTTTATGCCTATTTATTACGGCGTATGATGACGCTTGTTCTGACATGGATGATTTCTGATTATCAGCCAAAATTTATTTTTAATAAAAAAATAGCTTTGGAGCTTCTTCATTTTGGAAAATTTATTTTTGGTGTTGTGATTATTGATTTTCTTATTATGCAAACAGATAATTTTTTTGTTGGAAGAATGCTTGGGACTACCGTGCTTGGATTTTATGCCTTAGCGTATAATATTTCAGAATTAAGTTCTTCTCATTTAGCCAATATTATCGGTGGGGTCATGTTTCCTGCCTATGTCAAAATCCAGGATGACAAAGAGGCAATCAGACGAATAAGTCTTAAAATAATAAAGACTATCTCTGTTTTTGCCATGCCATTTGGTATTACACTTATGTTGTTAACCGAAGAAATTATTACTACTGTTTATGGAGCTAAATGGCTTGCAGTGGTTCCGGCATTAAAAATTTTAGCTCTTTGCAGCATCATTTTACCTATATTCGGAATGATAGGATCTGTTTTTGTATCCTGCGGAAAACCAAAATGGGCATTTAAATTACGCTTACTTAACATCATCCTTATGGTTATTTGTATTCCTGTAGGGATTCATTGGAAAGGTTTGACCGGAGCGGCCATAGCAGTGACATTCGCGAAAATAGCGCCTATTCCCGTCGGGTTATTTTTAATTAATAAAATGATTAACTTAAATTTTAAAAATATTTTTAAAATATTAATTCCTTCTATTTTCAGCAGTTTTTCCATCTATGCAGTTATTTATATATCCAAAAATTTTATTTTTCACAATAGGATAGGAATCGTAAATTTAGGAATAATCTTAACATTAGCTACTCTAAGTTACTTTAGCACATTTTTTCTTTTAGATAAAAAAGGTGTTTATGATATCAAGGAGGCTATTTTTGACCGATGAATAGCCTTCCAATAACATCTATTATTATTTTAGTGAAAAATGGAGGCTCATTACTTCAAAATGCCATCAAAATGATTTTTGCTCAAAAAACAAATTTTTCATTTGAAGTAATTGTGGTGGATTCAGGGTCAACAGATGGATCTCTAAAATTTATAAAAAAATATCCCATAAAACTTTTTCAAATCAAACCGGAAGATTTTTCTTTTGGGCCAACCCGAGACTTTGGATTTAGTCAAGCCCAGGGAAAATATATTGTGACTATTTCCCAGGATGTTGTTCCAGCCAATGAAAATTTTCTACAAAATCTAATCACGCCTCTTATTAAAAATGAAGCTGATGTTGTGCAGGGTACAGAACAGTGCCCTCAAGATAAAAGTTTCTTTTTTTGGGACAGAAAGGGCTTATTTTATCGAACAACAGAGGCCCATAAATTTTATAAAAAATATGGCAACATTTCTTTATCATGCACCAGCTTGGCAATCACAAAGACGGCTTGGCAAGAAACAAAATTCTCTCCTGCTATCATGAGTGAAGATAAAGAAATTCAAAAAAAACTTTTTGCTAAAGGATATCGAATGATGAAAGAAAAATCAGCTTTAGCTAATCATGGGCATACTTACACGTTAAGAAGCCTGAAAAAACGCTGTGAAAATGAAGGGATGGGATGGAAATATGTGGGCATTAATTACACATTTTTAAATATGCTAAAAGACTTAATCCAACCTAAATGGGTTTATGGCATTTTTATAAAAAATCTTGTAAAAGGTGAAATAAGGACGTTGTCCGAAGTTTTATTTCTATGGATTCGTCCAATTTTTTTATATAAAGGCAATAAATATCAAATAAATTTTAAGCATTAACTAGAGGTAGCATTTTATGCCAAAAATCAGTGTCATTATCCCAACCTATAATCGTGCTCATATTGTATGTGAAACGATTGATAGCGTCTTAGCTCAAACATATAAAAACTATGAAATCATTGTTGTTGATGATGGCTCTGAAGATAACACCAAAGAAATTTTGAAAAAATATGGGGAAAAGATCATCTATATCTATCAAAAAAATAAAGGGCTCCCTGCCGCCAGAAACACAGGAATTAAGCATATGAAAGGGGAATATGCTGCCTTTGTTGATTCTGATGACCTTTTTCTTCCAACGAAATTGGAAGAACAAATGAATGTTTTTGATCAAAACCCCGAGATTGCTGTTGTCTCTACGATGGCGGAATTAATTGACGATGATGCTCACAAGCTTGCCGGATATAAGCCGCAAGCTTTTAATTCTTGTGATTTTAAAGGGATTTTAGAATCAAATTTTGTTGTCATGTCTTCAACAATTGTAAAAAAAAACGTCTTGCTTGCAGTTGATATGTTTGATGAAACTTTAAAAACTTGTGAAGACTGGGATATTTGGATACGAATTTTAGCAGAGTATAAATTATATTATCTTGAAAAACCGCTTTTAAAATATCGTATTTCAGCAGATGCCATGAGCAAGAATTTATTAAAAATTTATGAAGGGGAGCTTATGATGTTAAATAAGTTTCAAAAAAAATATAATAACCCCGAACAGATTAAGCTCGTTGATGCTCGTTTACAAATTACCCATTATCAGTTAGCTCAAGAATATAAAAAAAAGAAGAATTTTTATAATGCAGCAAAGCATTATATGATTTCAAAAATTTCTTATGGAAAATAACAAGAAAATCAACATCCTTTATTTTGAACCAAGCTCCGGTTATGGTGGCTCAAGCAATGCACTTTATTTGCTTTTACAGAATCTTAATAAAACTACCTATAATCCATTTGTAATGGTTTGTAATGAAGGGCCTCAATTTACAAAAATTCAAAATCTTGGAATTCAGCTGTATCAGTGCCCTTTTAAAGATTCCATTTCTTTAACGCCTAATAAAATTTTAAATTACTGTAAATTCAGTCTTTATTTTTTATGTATTATCATTCCAACTGCAATTAAAATTATTCGATTCATTCGAAAATATAAAATTCAATTAACGCACATTAATACTAATGTTATATCCAGTCTTCCGGTTATTTTGGCATCAAAATGGACAAACATTTCTTGCATTTGTCATATTCGACAAACACGAACTCTTATCAAAATCGAGAAACTTTTTCTTTCGTGGGTAAATCAATATATCGTTTTAAACCAACATGTTTATAAAATTTTTAGTGATTTTGTACCAAAAGAAAAAGTTATTTTGATTTATGACGGAATTGATTTGGAGTTTTTTTCATCTATTCAAAGTATTTTTTTTAGAAAAGAATATGGCTTTTATAACGACCCAATCATCGGTCTGGTAGGGCGCATTGTTGAAGGCAAAGGCCATGAAGATTTTATTAAAGCGGCTTCATATGTTATTCAAAAAAAACCGGAAGTAAAATTTTTTATAATTGGAAATGACCCTTCAGAAAACAAATCATTATATAACAAACTTTTTCAACAGCAAAAAGACTTAGGTCTTGAAGAAAGCATCGTCTTTACAGGTTGGCGTAATGATATTTATGAAATTATGTCTGAATTAGATATTATTGTTCATGCTTCTAATCTTCCGGAAGGTTTAGGAAACGCGGCCATTGAATCATCAGCTTTAGGGAAACCTATTGTCGCAACAAAAATTCCAGGCACGTTGGATATTGTTGTTGATAAAGAAACAGGTTTTCTTGTTGATCCAAAAAATCCTAAAGAAATGGCCGAGGCAATTTTAAAATTATTAAATAATCCTGAGTTGTGCCAAAAAATGGGTAATGCCGGGCGCAAGAGAGTGAGGGAGTTATTTGATATTAAGAAAAATATAGAAAAAATAGAACAGGTTTATAAAAATTTATTATAAAATATATTACATATGCAAAATATAAATTTATCAAAATCTTTTAAATTAAAAGTTTCAAAGAAACTAAATAATACCAATTCCACTAATTAATTTCTGATATTAGTTTTACTTATCTCGACGATTTTACGAGTAAGTAAGCCTTTTAAATGAGTACTTATTTAATGGATTTGGTATAATACCAATTCCACTAATTAATTCCTGATATTAGTTTTATAGTACGTAGCCATGGATAGTTTAAATTTCGCAGGTATTCTTCTCGAGACTTTACTTCAGGGTTAAATCAAGTTATGTTACGTGCTATACTTATCTCGACGATTTTACGAGTAAGTAAGCTTTTTAAATGAGTACTTATTTAATGGAATTGGCATTAAATTTCAGTTAATCATTTTTTTAGAGGGTATTTATGGCAACGATTGATATCATTATTGGAATTGGAATTGGTTTTATTGTTTTACTTTTAGTAGTTCTTTTTTTACTTCCAACGGAGGGACGGAGGAAAAAAAAGAAGCGGCCACAAAAAGGGGAGCAGCAGAAGCAAAGAGATTGGGAAGGGATTGCCGGACGTCTGGAAACACAGACACAGACTTTACGGCAGGAGATAATAAAATTTCAGAAAAATCAGGAAGATTTGGCAAAGCGAATTTTGGTGGAAAAAGCCAAGACAAAGAAGTTGCAGGAAAAATTAACGCAGGAACGGGGGTGGCAGGAGAAGGAAAGTAGCGCGGGAAATAAAAAAGCAAAAGAGTTTAAGCAGTTAAAAGAAGAATTAGTTAAGTTACAGGAATCTTTTGGCAAGGAACATGTGGAGAATTTACGCTTCGAGAGGGAGTGTAAGGAAGTGAAGCACACAAATGAAAATTTGGTTCAGCAGAAAAAGACATTAGAAGCAGAGCAAAGAAATCTAGAAACAAGAATTGAGGAATATCGTAAGCAAATCGTGCATTTGAAAAAAGATAACGCGATTTTATCAAAAAAACAGAATGACGCGATGTGGGTTACGAAAATATCCTATGATCGGATCGCGCGTTTATTGAAGGAAAAAGAAAAAGAGTTGGAGCGGGTGAGTAGATCGACTTCCGATGATAAATAAGGGCTACGACGTCAACATTTACAAATAAGGATGAGTATGTTTGCACAACGAACAAATTGGGAACTCTCTGAAAATCAACTTACTGTAACTTTAAATCGTTTACGGCGAGATCATGGGGACGTTTTGGATTTAACCGCGTCAAACCCGACGCAATGTGGTTTTGAATATCCAGAGGGAATTTTAACAGGATTATCAAATGATTTAAACATAAAATATGGTCCTGACACACAAGGAATGCTTTGCGCGAGAAAGGCAGTCAGTGACTATTATCAACGTAAAGGTTTTGATGTCGATCCCGAAAGAATTTTTTTGACTTCAAGCACGTCCGAAGGATATGTCTATCTTTTCCGCCTTCTTACTAACCCTGAAGATTCAGTCCTTTTTCCCCGACCCAGTTATCCATTATTTCAGTTTTTAACAGATTTGAATGATGTGCAGATGCGAACCTATCCTTTAGGATATGTTGATAGACAATGGCGGATCAATCAGGAGGCATTGAAAAATATTTTTGTATCAGGAGTTAAAGCGGTTGCGGTAGTGAACCCTAATAATCCAACGGGATCATTTATTCAAAAGCACGAATTAAAAGTTTTAAACGCGTTGTGCCGAGCAAATGATGCAGCGATTATTTGTGATGAAGTCTTTTGGGATTTCAGGGTTGATGAAAGTAAGGATCAGATTAGTTTAGTAAACAATCATGAGGTCTTGACATTTGTTTTAGGGGGGCTTTCCAAAACATTGGGGTTGCCGCAAATGAAATTGTCCTGGATTATTCTTAATGGACCGGAGGATGAAGTAGAGCAGGCCAAGGCAAGATTAGAAGTGATAGCGGATACTTTTTTGTCTGTTAATACGCCCGTACAGAACGCGTTGCCTGCATGGTTATCATTACAGTCGGATATTCAGAAAGAGATAAAGTTAAGATTAGCCAATAATTGGCAGTTTATTAAAGAACAGGAGAAGTTTTTTTCTCAGTATGAGTTATTATCGATGGATGGGGGTTGGTATGCTATCCTAAAAATTTTAAATAATCAGAATGAGGAGGATTTGGCTTTAGAATTTTTAAATAAGGAGCATGTTTTTGTCCATCCAGGATATTTTTTCGATTTTGAGGAGGAAGAATGTCTGGTTATTAGTTTATTGCCGGAAGAAAATTTTTTTCAAGAGGGTGTAAAAAGAATTTTTACTTAGCCCCTAACACAGGATGTTGTTTTGGTTCCATAAAACAGGGAGGTTAATTTATGAATAAAAGACCGGATTGGGATGAGTATTTTTTGAAATTAGCTATGTTGGCTTCAGAAAGGGCGACGTGCCCGCGAATGCACTGCGGATGTGTTTTGGTAAAAAATAAAAATGTGGTGGCTACAGGTTACAACGGGTCGATTCCAGGAGATGAGCATTGTGAAGACGTGGGATGCCTTGTCGTGGAAAATCATTGTGTGCGTACGGTACATGCGGAGATGAACGCGTTAAATCAAGCGGCTAAACGGGGGCACAGTGTCGAAGGAGCAACGGCCTATGTGACGAATATGCCATGTACGACCTGTGCCAAGTCTGTTATTACGGCCGGCATTAAACGGGTTGTTGTTTTTTCAGATTACCATGATACTTTAGCTACAGAATTTTTTGCCAAAGCCTGTGTAAGGATCGATAAACATGCTATGCCATCAACAGATATTACATACAATTTAAAGGACTACTCTTCGGCAAGATGAAAATTCTTTTTATTTTTACTGTTGCTGTTGTTTTATTTATTGTTTATGTTCGCTATTTGGAAAGTCGTTCGATATTTTTTCCTTCTACTAAAATAATCGCAACACCGGAGGACGTTGGTTTGCCTTTTGAAGATGTTTTTATTAAAGCGGAAGATGGCGTGACCTTGCATGGATGGTTTGTGAAATCGGCTACCTTATCCAACAAGATATTGATTTTTCTTCATGGGAATGCAGGGAATATTAGTGGACGCTTGGAGAAAATTAAGCTGTTTCATCGGATGGGGCTTTCTGTTTTGATTGTTGATTATCGGGGTTATGGAAAAAGTGAGGGCAAGCCGTCAGAGGCGGGGATGTACAAAGATGCTGAGGCTGTTTATGAGTATGTGATACAACATAAAGATGTTTCGCATGAAAATATTATTGTTTATGGGGCGTCATTAGGAGGCGCTGTGGCCGTGGATTTAGCCAGTAAACACAAGGTATCTCATTTGATCGTGGATTCTTCTTTTACGAACGCGGTGGATATGGCTAAACGCATATTTCCATTTGCGCCCTCATTTTTGATCAAAACAAAATTAGATTCTTTAAATAAAATTAAGAAGGTGGATGCCTCTAAATTATTTATTCATAGTCGGGAGGATGAAATTGTCCCTTTTATTTTAGGGCAAAAATTGTATGAAGCCGCACCTTCTCCGAAAGAGTTTTTAGAAATTAAAGGCGGGCATAATGATGGGCATATTTATGACGGAAATAAGTTCGCCGAAGGCATCAGAAATTTTTTAAAGCAACCATAAACAAACACCGGGTGTTTGTTTATGGTTAAAGAGGTGTAAATAGATATTGGGTGTTTTAAAAATAACAAGTTTAACTAATCCTCGCATTAAACGCATTGTGCAGTTGCGGAAGCCTAGAGTCAGAGAGGGCGAAGGGGTGATGATTGTCGAGGGTGAGCGGGAAATATTGCGGGCCTTAGAGGCCAGGGTTGATTTTCAGGAGGTGTATGTTTCCAGACTGAAGAATGAGATTCCAGGCCCTAGGGTCTGGGATTTCATTAAATCTAAAATATCTGTTTATGAAACAACTCAGGCTGTATTTTCCAAAATTGCTTATGGTCAAAAAGAAGAAGGCATTTTAGCGGTGTGTGAGACCCCCAGGCATTCTTTTTTGGATTTTAAGAGTACAAAATCGCCTTTGTTTGTAATTATTGAAGGAGTAGAGAAACCGGGGAATTTAGGGGCGATTTTGCGGACATGCGATGGGGCGGGCGTAACAGGTGTGATGGTATGTGACAAGAGGACGGATATTTACAATCCAAATGTGATTCGGGCGAGTTTGGGAACAGTTTTTTCTGTTAAAGTCGTTACCGCTTCAAATGAAGAGGTCTTGGATTTTTTGCGTTCTAAAAATATTAAGGTCTGCGCGACTTTGCCACAGGCTAAAACGAGTTACACAAAAGCAGACTTGAAGCAACCTTTAGCGGTTGTGATGGGAAGTGAAGAAAAAGGATTGAGTGACTTTTGGAGTCAAAACGCACAGACAAAAGTTTGTATTCCCATGAAAGGAAGAGCGGATTCATTAAATGTTTCTGCCTCAGCAGCCATTTTACTTTATGAAGCGATTAGACAAAGAGAATAAGTTAGAGTCCCCCTTTGAAAAAGGGGGATTTAGGGGGATTTTGAGGGGGAAAAGCACGCTTCGTCTTCAAGTATTTCTTTCACATAACGGCGTATGTTCTCGACGCAAGGCAATGGAAGTTGTTCAGTCAGGGCGCGTGTGTGTCAATGGAAGGGTTGTTCGTGAGCCATCGACTCCTGTTAATTCCAGGAAAGACAAAATAAGTGTCGATGGAAAGGTGATTCAGGAAAAAACATATGATTACATCATGTTGAATAAACCAAGGGGATATGTGACGACTAAGGTTGGTCAATCTTCGGATAAAACGGTTTTTGATTTATTTCCACAAATATTTCAGCATTTATCTCCAGCAGGGCGTTTAGATAAAGATACGGAAGGTTTGTTATTGTTTACTAATGATGGCGATGTGGCTTATCGATTAACGCATCCAAAGTTTAATTTAGATAAGACTTATTTTGTGCAAGTATCAGGGCGTTTGGAGGATATTAATAAGCAAAAGCTGGAGCGGGGTGTTATGGTCGAAAAGAAAAAAACAGCTCCGGCAAAGATTAAGAATGTAAAAGTTTTAAAAGATAGAACAGAGTTATTGATGACTATTCATGAAGGGCGTAAGAGGCAAATTCGCTTGATGTTTAGCAGCGTTGGGCATAAGGTTAAATATTTAAAACGGCTTTCACAAGGTCCTCTTGTTTTAGGGACTTTAAAAGTTGGAGAATGGAGAAGTTTAACAGAAGGGGAAGTTAGGAAATTATGATTACGCTTAATAACATATCAATGGGTTTTACGCAGAGGACGTTGTTTAAGGATGTTTCTTTGAGTATTTTTCCGAATGAAAAAATTGGATTAACAGGGCCAAATGGGGCAGGAAAGACAACGTTGTTTTCGATTATTTTAGGGCAAATGGAATCCTTATCGGGAAATGTTCAAATTCAGAAAAATATTAATATTGGATATCTTCCACAAGAGGTGAAATTTGTTTCAACAAAGACGGTAATGGAGGAATTGACCGAAGGTGATGATCGTATTCGAGGTTTGATGGAGGAAAAACGGAAGTTGGAGGATGAGGATCGTGTCGTTACAGATCGTTATGGAGATATTTTGCATGAGTTAGAACAGTTGGGGATTTATGAGTTAGAGCATAAGGCAGAAAAAATTTTGATGGGTCTGGGTTTTAAGGAAGAAGATTTTCATCGTCCTGTTGCGCATTTAAGTGGGGGGTGGCAGATGCGAACGTTGTTAGCCAAGTTATTAGTGTATCCTTATGATTTGTTACTTCTTGATGAACCTACGAATTATTTGGATTTAACCGCGACTATATGGCTTAAAAGTTATTTGTCAGATTACCAGGGCGCGTTTGTTGTGATTTCTCATGACAGGGTGTTTTTAAATGACATTACCAATTACACGATTATTCTTGAAAGGGCGCAGATAACAAAGGTTAAGGGGAATTATGAAATGTATGAGTATCAAAAAAGTCTTAGCTTAAAATCTATGGAACGTCGTCAGAAAGTTGTTGAAAAAAAACGTCAGCAGTTGGAGCGTTTCGCGCAGCGTTTTCACGCGCAGCCAAATTTGGCGTCCGCGGTGCGTAATAAGCGCCGGATGATTGAAAAATTGGAACATATCGAATTGCCGCAGGAACAAAAGGGGATGGGGTCGTTTCAGTTTTCCAATATTCCTCCAAGTGGTTATGTGGTGGTGCAGGCAGAAAAAATTTCTAAGGCGTATGATGAAAAGCAGGTCTACAAAGACTTGGATTTTGAAATTATTCGAGGACAAAAAATATGTTTAGTGGGGCCTAATGGAGCTGGAAAGTCCACGTTATTAAAAATGCTGGCAGGGGTTCTTTCAGCAGATTCCGGTAATATTAAATATGGGCATAATGTCGAAAAAGGATATTTTTCCCAGTCGCGTTTGGATGTATTGAATCCAAATCGTAATGCATTTGAGGAAGTGATTTCATCCGGCCCGTCAGGGACCCCGGCATTAAAGGCGCGAAGTTTGTTGGGGCTTTTTAATTTCCAGGGAGATGATGTTTTTAAATCTGTAAAAGTTTTATCCGGAGGGGAAAAGAGTCGATTGATTTTAGCGAAACTTTTGATTAACCCTCCTAACTTTATGCTTCTGGATGAGCCGACAACGCATTTAGATTTGGGCGGAGTCAAAGCCCTAACGCAGGCGTTTAAGAAATATCCGGAAACGCTCTGTTTTATTAGTCATGATTTGTATTTTATTCGTGAGATCGCAGATTGTATTGTTGAGGTTGATCGTGGAAAAATTAAAATTTATCCGGGAGGACTGGAATATTATTTAGACAAGAAGGGTCAGAAAAATGTCATTGTTAAGGAGCAGAAGAGGAAAATAAAGGAAGAAGAAAAGAAGTTAAAGAAAGAAAATAAAGTAAAAAATAAAAAACAGAAGAATAGTTCTAAGTTGGATGACATTCATGTCAAGCATAAGCAAGCGCTTAAGCGTATGACGCATATTAAGACAGAGATTAAAAATTTAGAAAAAGAAAAAAAAGATTTGGATATGGAAAGTTATGTGAAGTCGCGTCATCTATCTAAGGATTTTGATAAACGTGATGGAGTAACATTGAAGGAATATGGGCAGCGTTTAAAATGGATTCAAAGTCGTTTGAGAGAAATTGAAAGCACTGCTAAGCAGTTAAAGGAAGAGAGAGACAGGATAAGCAAATGAAATTAAAGCTGGATTTACATAATATTTATTCTCAAGGACGTCAATTGGACGCAGCTATTGATGGGATTATGCAGGAGGCGCAGTTTAAAAAGGGAAAGTTGGTGGAAATTATTCCGGGAAAAGGTTCTGGACAGCTAAAAAAATACGTCTTACGAACACTTGAGAAAAAGTACAAAGGCGTTTATCATAGGATTGAAAAGGATGATAAAAATTGGGGACGAATATTTGTTCATTTTAGGTGGAAATAGTAGTCGGCTTGATAAATTTCATATCATTTTTGAAGGCAATGTTTTTCTCATATTCCGATGATAAATTTTTACTATAGTATGGAGATAGAACGAAATTTATCAAACGATCTAATAGTAAGATGAAAAAAAATATTTATTTATTAAGTGTGATAATTCTGTTTAGTGGTTGTACGAGTTCGGGACGCGTGGAAAGGTTATTGACATTGAGAGCTTTGGCTAATGAACAAAAGAATTTGAACGCGTACGTTGAAAAACAAGATAAAAAGTTTGAGAATTTATTGGAAGTGGTTCGGACGGGTGCGATGGGTCAGTACGCGGATAGGAAAAGTGTAAAGAGAAATTTTGGTGATCCTATCTACGTTAAAAAGGTTGAAAAAAATGGGAAACCTCAGGAAGAATGGTTGTACCGTTATGCTACACAATTTTTTAATTCAGAAAAAGTGTATTTGTATTTTGATGGGAAAGGAAAGTTAGTGAAATGGAAAAAACAACCATAAACAAACACCCGGTGTTTGTTCGTGGTTTATTGAGAGGAGGGTATTATGGGGAAAGCGGGGAAAAAGCCACGGAAAAAATTAGGTTCTAAGCAATTGGGCGATGGTGAGAAGCCACCCAAAAAAGAAAAAGACTGGGGTTTTGAAGAAATCGCACGTTCTAAAAAAAGAGGCTATTGAATTAAGAGATTGGCCAAAAAAAATATTCTGCCAATCTTTAAACTGGGTTTAATTCCCCGAGGCTTGCCTTGTTTGTAAATGCTTAGGTCAATACCTCGAGGGCTTGCTTCGAGGTAGTTTATTATTCTTAGAAAAATTTACAAAAAACTCTTTAAATATTATGGGCCTCAATTCTGGTGGCCGGCAGAAACACGTTTTGAAGTCATTGTTGGCGCGATTTTGACGCAGAACACGAATTGGGGGAATGTGGAAAAAGCCATCAACAATTTAAAAGATAAAAATTATCTTTCCCCTGGGTCTCTTCGTTCACTTCCTCCTTCCCGATTAGCAAGCCTTATTAAGCCAGCAGGTTATTTTAATATCAAAACAAAACGTTTAAAACATTTTATGGCATTTTTTTATGAAGAATATCAGGGGAATCTCCGTAAGATGGCTAAAGAAGATTTGTCTGTTTTGCGTCGGAAGCTTTTAGGCGTTAATGGAATTGGTCCGGAAACCGCGGATTCTATTTTATTGTATGCCGTGGATAAGCCTGTTTTTGTCGTAGATGCTTACACCAGGCGTATTTTGTCGAGGCACAATATTATTAATCATAAAATGGATTACCATGAGGTTCAGGATATTTTTATGAACAGCTTGGATCATGATGTCGCGTTATTTAATGAGTATCATGCTTTAATTGTTCAGATTGGAAAAATTTTTTGTAGACCAAAACCTCAGTGTGAAGAATGTCCGTTAAAGCGGTTTTTGCCTCTGGACAAACAGAATAGCGTGAGGTAAAGTAAAGAAAATTAATAAAAAATGGTTTAAATAAGGAGGAGTTTATGTGTCCTTTAGGGTATTCTCAAGGAGAGTTTATGGTTATGGTGTGTTTTGGGGTTAAAGTGTTTTTACTTTTATGGGTTATTTTTGTTCCGATTGTGATCACGGCACGATTGGAAAAAATAGCAAAGTTGTTAGAAAAAAAATAATGGGAGTTTCCCATTTTTTCATGCCTCGTCACTGCGAGGAGCCGGTCAGTTAATCAAGGCGACGAAGCAATTTTAGGTTGATAGGGTCGCTTGAACATTTTGAATGCCTTCTTGCAATGACGGTTTTTGTGAAAAAAGGAAGGGAATTAATGGGCAAAAAAAAGGTTGAATGTTAGTAGCAATTATTATTATTTTAGTCGTAAATACTATTTTTTTGATTTTTTTATTTGTACGCAATACGGATAAGGAAGTTAGTCGGTTTAAGAATAATATTGAGTCCCTTGAAAAGAATCAAGAACGTGCAGAGAGGCTTATTCGGGAAGAAATGGCTAAAAACCGGGAGGAACTTCAAAAGAATTTAAATGTCTTTAATGAATCTCTTTTATCCCGCATGACAGAGTCTTCAATATTTCAAAAAAATCAATTGGACTCTTTTTCTAAACAGCTTTCCACATTAACACAAGTGAATGAGCAAAAATTAGAGAAAGTGCGTGAAGTTGTTGAGAAACAATTATGTTCTTTACAAGAGGATAATAAGGAACAATTGGAAAAAATGAGGGCGACTGTAGACGAGAAATTACATGCAACATTAGAGAAACGCCTCGGAGAGTCTTTTAAAATTGTGAGTGATCGTCTGGAAAAAGTGCATCAGGGATTAGGTGAGATGCAGAATTTGGCTTCCGGAGTCGGGGATCTCAAAAATGTATTAACAAATGTGAAAACGCGTGGAACATGGGGAGAGATTCAGTTAGGAAGCTTACTGGAGCAGATCCTAACTCCTGATCAGTATGAAAAAAATGTGATTACGAAAAAACGCGGACGAAGCACTGTGGAATTTGCAATCAAATTACCCGGGCCAGATACTGTCTACATTCCTATTGACGCGAAGTTTCCGAAAGAAGATTACGAACGTTTGCTGGAAGCACAAGATCGAGGCGATGTTGAGGATGTTGAGGAGTTTGGTAAAGCCATAGAAAGCCGCATTAAATTGGAGGCGCAGACAATTCGGGAGAAATACATTGATCCTCCTCAAACAACGGATTTCGCGATTATGTACCTTCCTATTGAAGG
>VAPK010134538.1_pt1 | contig 14722 bp, 11 predicted proteins | sample 3395031 | NCBI WGS metagenome assembly VAPK01 (sample SAMN08290443, study PRJNA428436) | hydrothermal vent metagenome | isolation source: Deep-sea hydrothermal vent chimney 1 | place: Pacific Ocean: Juan De Fuca Ridge
CAATTATACGATGAATCGGTCGGTCTCATGCATCTCGAAATTATAACATTTTTTGATGAATGATCTGTACTTTATGAAAGTACAATCGGCAATTAATCGGCGACTTAGTAGCCGTTTAGAATGGATATTCAGTTAGATAAGCCAAGTCAGAAAGTTGAGTTTTTTGGTTCCAAATCTATTTTTCCCACTAAATCTTAACTTGTTCCCAACAATTCCCACACTTTTAAACCTTTTATCTTTATTATCATTGGTTCCAAACCATTCGCCCCCTCACAGTAGTCGGCGGCCAGTACCCCAAGGCCCGCCGGAATAGATGGGCAGGGGACTCGTCCAGGCCGAACTCCATGCTGTGAATAGGCGATTGTGGACAGGTTCGAATCCTGCCAGCTTTGCTAAACTACGTTGGCCGTTCGCGGTCGGTGCGCTGTTCCTGGCGCAGTTAGCGTAACAGGGTGATAAAATCGGTATACGTAGTCAAACGGAGCAGGTATTTTCTGCTGACCGTCTGGAGGATAAGCCATGGGTTGTGCGGGTACGACTCCAGAGATCATGGTCGATCCTTTGCCATCGTTTATCGGCAGCATGGCTCCAGGACCAGCGCAGATCAAGTGCAATTTTTCGCAGTTCGGATAGTTCGTCCGGAAGATCGGAGAGTGGCATGCCGTATGAGGTTGTCATGAAAATTTCCTCCCTACTGTTGGTGCCGATATCTGCCGGTTAGCCCCTGTTGCCGGCACCTGTGAGGCGGGGCCGGATTGAGCGAAAGAAGAATTATTGATTCATGCTCTCGTGATGTAACTGGTCACAGGGTGCGAACTCTACACTATTCCTTATATCCAACCTGTAAGGCGCCACAGATTTACGTAGTCGCTTCCGTTCGCTATAGTCCCTCTATGCGGGCGGGCGGGACAACATAGGCGCCGGTTCCGGCATAGCGGGCGGCAGGTCCCAGTTCCTCCTCGATACGCAGCAACTGGTTGTATTTTTCCACCCGTTCACCGCGGGCCGGGGCGCCGGTCTTGAGGTGACCCGTATCCAGGGCCACGGTCATGTCGGCGATAAAACTGTCCACGGTCTCCCCGGAGCGATGCGAGACAAAGGCGCCCCATCCATGGTCGCGGGCCATCCGGGTTGCGGCGATCGTCTCGGTCAGGGTGCCGATCTGGTTGGGTTTGATCAGGACGGCATTGGCAACGCCCTCTTTGATGCCGCGGGCAATCAGTTTCACGTTGGTGCAGAACAGGTCATCGCCGACCAGTTCAAGCCGGCTGCCCAGTTGGCCCATGAGTATTTTCCAGCCCTCCCAGTCGTCCTGGGCCATACCATCTTCCAGCAGTACCAGTGGATAGCTGTCTGCCAGTTTCCGGTAATAAGCAGCCATTTCCTCGGCTGTCAGCTTCCGGCCCTCGCTGCGCAGATTGTAGCGGCCGTCATCATAGAATTCACTGGCAGCCGGATCGCAGGCAATGCCCACGTCCTTGCCTGGTTGCAAACCGGCTGCGGAAATCGCGGCGGTAATTAATTCGAAAGGCTTTTCATTGGAACTGACGTGCGGGGCAAAACCGCCTTCATCGCCCACCCCGACTGAAAGCCCCTGTTTTTCAAGCAGTGCCTGCAGGGCGTGGTAGACTTCACTTCCCCATTCAAGGGCCTGGCGGAAACTGGAGGCACCATAAGGGGCGATCATGTATTCCTGGAAATCAGCTCCCTGCCAGTGGGCATGGACACCGCCATTGAGAATGTTCATGTGGGGGACCGGCAGACGTGTCGCCCCCGGATCACCGAGGTACTGAAACAAGCGCAGCCCGCTGGCCAGGGCCGCCGCCCGGGCAACTGCCAGCGAGACGCCGAGTATTGCATTGGCGCCCAGCCGGGCCTTATCGGGGGTGCCGTCAAGGGTTATCATGGTTTGGTCGATCTGCGCCTGCCTTCGTACATCCATTCCCCGGATGTATGGTGCTATCGTTTCCTTGACGTTGGCCACGGCCTGCAGTACCCCCTTGCCGCGAAAACGATTGCTGTCGCCGTCGCGCAGTTCCACCGCCTCGCGGCTGCCGGTTGAAGCCCCGGCAGGGACGGCGGCCCGGGCCCGGATTCCGTCCATAAGTTCACAATCCACCTCCACCGTCGGATTACCACGGGAGTCAAGAATTTCACGGGCCGTAACTGATTGAATGGCAAATCGATTTTTCATCCTGTTTCCCCTCTTTCATTTTAATGGTAACTGGCTATGCACTTTACTCAACCGGCCACAAGATGTAGTATGTCCCTTAGGAAGTCAAAAGCCAGGGGGTTATTATTTTACAGGTTAATGCAGCAGGCCGTTAATTGCGCCCCTGTCCCACGCAGATCGATAGTGGGAGGTAGACCACAATTATTGTATGTGGTTGAGTTAACTGCATACCCACTTAATGGTATTTCGGAGATCGGGCCAAAAAAGGTCGATTCATTATGGGCGCTTCGGGGGAGTGTGAAAATAAATTGACCGGAGACGGCGGCAGGCCCTGCCGGGCTTCAGGTTGCCCAGCCATGCGCTCCTATGAGATTGACAAAACGCACCGTCTCGATGGTTTTTGTCGTGATTCCTCCATGGTTTTTTTCGAGAAGCTGCAGGTCTTGCAAATATTGATCGCCGACCGGAATGATCATCCGCCCCGGGTCGGCAAGCTGTTCAATGAGCGGTTGTGGAATTTTGGGCCCGCCGGCAGTCACGAGGATCCCGTCAAAGGGGGCCTCGTCGGCCCAGCCGGTGGTGCCGTCGTCGAGCCGGGAAACGATGTTGTGATAACGAAGGCGGTCAAATATCTTGCGAGCCCGAACCAGCAGGGTATCGATTCTTTCAATGGTAAAGACCCGTTCGCATATCCGGGAGAGGACCGCAGCTTGGTAGCCTGAGCCTGTCCCGATTTCCAGGACCCGTTCCCCGCCCTTAAGCCGGAGAGCCTGGGTCATGAGCGCCACGATATAGGGTTGGGAGATGGTTTGGCCGGAGCCGAGGGGCAGGGGATGGTCACCATAGGCCAACGCCGCCATGGCATCATCTACAAAGAGATGCCGCGGCACGGTGCGCATGGCCTGCAACGTTTTCGGGTCGTGGATTCCCCGGGGAATGAGCTGTTCCTCAGCCATCCGCTCCCGGTTGATATCCCAGGGTGACGGTGAACTCACTTCACTTTTTCCCAGGTGAAATCCTTGGCCCATTCGCGATTTTTTTTGTTAAAAGACCGGAACTCACATTTGGTGACCCGGTCACCGGCCAGGGTGATAACCAGTATCTCGTAGCCGTTGGGCTTCATCAGCGAGCCCACGAACGGCGTTTTTTCCAGAAAATTACGCTTTGTCTGGTAATAGACATACTCCTCAACTCCCGGGGAGACCAAGCGATGCCCGTTCGGCTCACCAAGGTAACGCAGGACATCCTGGCGGCTGGAACGGCCGGCCTGGATCAGGCTGGCATCCGAGGCGAGGTGCCGGACCGGCTTGGAGTAACAGCCGCCAAGGAGCAGCATGGCTGTGAGCAGAATAAAAAAGGTACGGGGCATGGTTTCCTCTCCGGCGATGTTGGCGGACACAATTAATTGTGTCCGTAAAAAAATACAATTATCATATATCGTGATCGCCTCTTTTTTTCAAGCCAATTGGGCTGCCGGGGTCAGTCCCCCGTAGGCATCCTCCTGAATCCGTGACGGCCTGAGGTGGTATTTTATGCAATATATGAAATATGTTGCACCGTTCTTGAACGCTCACTGATTCGGGATTTTTTCCAGGATCCTGTAGCTGCGGCTGACCATCTGTTGTGAATCGACGAGCAGGCCGGCCAGGATCATGGCGTTGTCAAAGATCTGCCAGGCCACGTCCCGGGCAAAATCCTGGTCTGCTTCGCGCAAATGGGCGAGCCTTTTTATCAGCTCGTTGGCCGGATTGATCTCCATATTTTTTTTGCCGCTCATCGCCAGGCTCTCTTCCCGGGCATTGGCTTGCAGGACGCGTTCCATGGATGAGGTTAGGTAACTGTCGGCATTGACGATCATGGCCGGGCTGTCCACCAGCCGGTCGGAGGCGACCACCTCTTGCACCCGCTCGCCCAAGATTTCCCGGAGCCAGGAGCAGAGTGCCGTGACCTTGTCCGTCTCCAGGGCCTCCTTTTTTTCGTCTTCGGCCTGATCCTCCGTGGTCCCGTTTTCGGCCGGCGGCAGTCTCAGGTCGGCCCGGTCGGCCGAAACCAGCTTCTTGCCGTCGTATTCACCTAGATGGTTGAGGACAAAATCGTCAATAGGTTCAAGGGTGTAGATAATTTCAATGTCGCGCTTCCGGAACATCTCGACATACGGCCCGTGTTCCAGGGCGGTCCGGCTGGGACCGTTGATGAAGTAGATCTCGCTTTGCCCCTCCCGCATGCGGCCGATGTAGTCATCCAGAGAGACGAGGGCGCCGTTGTCGCTTTTGGACGAGGCGAAACGCAACAACCCCCCGAGTTCGTCATGGTACTCGAAATCCGTGGTGATGCCTTCCTTGATGAAGATTCCGAAGGCCTGCCAGAACGTGTTGTATTTTTCCGCGTCGCTGCCGGCCTGTTCCTTGAGGAATTTCAGGAAACGTTTGGTCAGCACCCGGCGCAGCTTCATCACCAGGGCGCTGTCCTGCAAGGCCTGGCGGGAAATGTTCAGCGGCAGGTCCTGGGAGTCGACCACCCCTTTAAGAAACCTGAGCCAGTCGGGCAGGATGTTCTCGCTGTGCTGATCAACGAGTACCTTCTGGCAGTAGAGATTGACCCCGGGTTGCATGCGGCCCATCCCCATACGTTCGTAATTTTCTTTGGGCGCATACAGGAGCGCATTGATCCCGAGCGGGGCGTCGGCCGAAAAATGGAGGCGGTAGAGGGGCTCATCCACGGTGTTGCCGATAAACTTGTAGAATTCAGTATACTCCTCCTCGCTGATTTCGTTCTTGGACCGGGTCCAGATCGCCTGGACCGTGTTGACGGTCTTTCCCTCCACCTTGATGGGAAAGGGAACAAAGGATGAATACTGCTTAATGATCCGCTCAACGGTGAACTTGGTTGCGTATTCGTGGGCGTCGTCCTTGAGCTCGATGGTGATCCTGGTACCCCGGTGCAGACCGGGACAGGGGCTGATGGTATAGGTGCCGCCGCCATCCGATTCCCATTCGTTCCCTTCGCTGCCGTCCCAGGACCGGCTCTGGACCCGGAGCTTTTTGGCGGCCATGAAAGCGGAATAGAACCCTACGCCGAACTGGCCGATGAGGTTGATGTCTTTCCTGGCGGCTTCGGCAAGCTGTTCCCAGAATTGGCCGGAGCCGGAATGGGCAATGGTGCCGAGATTTGTTTCCAGTTCCTGCCGGGTCATGCCGATGCCGGTGTCGCTGATGGTCAGAGTGTGTTTTTTGTCGTCGCAGTCAATGGTGATTTCCAGGGGGACATGGGCGTCGAATTCCGGTTTTTCCACCAGGTTCTTATGGCGGAATTTTTCCAGGGCATCGGCCGCGTTGGAGACCAGCTCCCGGACAAAGATGTCACGCTCGGTGTAGAGAGAGTTAATAACAATATCAAGGACTTTCCTGCTTTCCGCTTGGAATTCATGTGTTTCAACTTGCGCTGTCATGTCTGGCATCCTCTTTTTTATGGTTCAAGATGATGATTTTGGGTATGTTTGCTGTGTCCGGCCAACATGATAAGTATGATTAACCTTCTGTCAAGCCGGACGGCCATGTTGCTCAATTCTCTTTTTTTTTGTAGTTACAAGGGGCTCCGTTTGTTGATGAATGCCAGAATCGTAGATGTCCTTGTCGTTGGCGCCGGTCTTTCGGGACTCAGTGTGGCCGGTTTTTTGCGAAATGACCGGCCCGGGCTTTCCCTGCTGGTTATGGAAAAAAGCGATCGTCCCGGCGGCGCGATTCTGAGCCACAGTGAAGAAGGGTACCTGGCTGAATGGGGAGCGCACGGTTTTCTCGACAACTGCGGGGAAAGCCGCCGCCTGATTGCCCTGGCCGGGCTGGAGCAGGAGGTGGACAAGGCTCCGCTGGACAAGTTCGCCCGCTTCATCTGCCTGCACGGCAAACTGAACCTTGTGCCGCAGAGCCCGGGGAAAATTATCCGTTCCGGCCTGGTGCCGACCATGGCCAAGTTGCGTATTTTGGCGGAGATGTGGAAAAAACCGCTGGCCGGCGAACCTACTGTGGCGGACTGGGTTCGGCATCGTTTCGGCAAGGCGCTGCTGCCCTTTGCCGATGCGGTCTTCACCGGCACCTATGCCGGTGATATCAACCGGTTGGTTATGGATGCGGTGATGCCGGGGCTCCGTGAGCTGGAGCAGGAGCACGGTTCGGTCCTCCGGGGGCTTTTGCAAAAGAGGAAGGCCGGCAAAAAAGAGGGGAAATCCAAGGGCCACGGCCTGCCGGTCATGACCAGTTTCAGTACCGGCATGGCCCGCCTGCCGCAGGCCCTGGCGGCAGGACTGCCTTTGAGCCGGGATATATTCTATCGGACCGAAGTGATGAAAATTATCCCCGGCACCGGCCGCTGGGAAGTTCGGACCAGGCAACAGAGTCTGCACTGCCGTCACCTGGTACTGGCCCTGCCGGTCAACCAGACCCTGACTCTGCTTGACCCGGTGACCGCCGTTTCCCCGCCGCCACTGGATTCTTTGCCTGAGGCCCGGATTGCCACGGTAGCGCTTGGTTTCACGGACCAGGCGAAAATTCCCTTTGGTTTTGGTTACCTGGCCCCGGAACAGGAGCAGCGTTTTGCCCTGGGAGCCCTCTTTTCCTCGCACATGTTTCCGGGCCGCGCCCCGCAGGGACACGTTCTGCTGGAGGCCCTGGTCGGCGGCCGCCGACATCCGGAGCGGCTGGAGCTTGATGATGATGACCTGGTCAGCCGGGTCTGCGAAGACCTGCGGCAGCTCATTGATCTGCCGCCTGACCCCTGTTATGCCAGGATCATGCGGCCCAGGGCGGGCATCCCGCAGCTGGAAGCGGGTTATCCGGCCCTGCTTGGCTGGCGGGACAAGGTGCTGGCCGATCATCCCTGCCTGCATATCTGCGGCTTTGGCTGGCAGGGAATCGGCATAAACGATATGACCAGGGCGGCCAGAAAGGTGGCGGATGGTATCCTGGCCGGAACCCGGGAAAAAACGGGGGAGACGGAGGTCAAGGGGGTGTATTTATGAGCCAAGGGCGCTGGAGCGGAAAAGCGGCGGAGAGCGGGCAGATCCTTCCTGACGGGCACCCCGAAGGACGTTGGCCGGGCGCCACAGGTGAAAGCATGGAGAACGGGTTCAGGATGACTCCTTCAATTTATGGCAGAGGAGCTTCACCTGTTCCCTGACTGTGGTCTTGCGTGACATGTCCTTGGTCACAACCCGGACCGCATGGAGGACCGTGGAGTGGTCCCGGTTATAGAGTTGGCCAATATCCGCCAGCGACTGGTCGGTATACTTTCTGGTCAGGTACATGGCCACCTGACGGGGAAAGGTGATGGCGCGTTTACGGGAACGGGACTGCAGGTCATCCACGCTCACCTTGAACTGACAGCCGACAAAATCACGGATGATCTCGGCGTTGAGGTCGGCGGAATTGCCGATAAGTCCTTGCAGGACCTCCTTGATCATGGTCCGGTCCGGCGGGGTGTCCAGCAGGCAGGATTTACCCTTGATGCCGATAATAGCGCTTTCCGTCTTCCGGATATCGCCGTGTAACCGGCGGGCCAGCAGGTCAATCAGGTCATCGTCCAGGACCAGGTTCTTGCCTGCGGCCTTGTGGCGGATGATGTTGACCCTGGTTTCATAATCAGGATCCTCGATCCTGGTCACCAGACCGGATGTCATCCGGGATCTGAAGTCGGCATCAATTCCCTCCATCTGCCGCGGCGCCACGGCGGCGGTCAGAATGACCCTCCGTCCTGACTTGATCAGGTAGTCGAGGATGGTGTTCAATTCTTCCTGGGTCTTGTTTTTGCCGGTCAGGGTGTGAACGTCTTCCACGAGCAGGATATCGCAGTCACGGACATATTTTTTGGAAAATTGATCCATCTTCTTGCTCTGGATCCCCTTGACCATCTCGGCTGAAAATTGCTGGGCCGTCAGGTAGTGCATCATGGTTGACGGCGAATGGTCCAGGATGGAATGGACGACGGCCTGGGTGAGATGGCTCTTGCCGAGGCCGGGCGAACTGTTGATAAAGAGGCAGCGGCCAAAGGTGTTCTCCCCCCGGGCCAGCGCCCGGCAGGCCGAAGTGGCTAGCAGGTTGGACTCACCGACCATGAACTGGTCAAAGGTGTAGCCGGGATGCAGGGAACGGATCGTGGTGGCGCCGGCCCGGACTCCTGGCAGTCGTAGCTGTTCCGCAGGCCCGCCTTTAAGCTGCCTGGCCGGCTGCTTGGCCACTGACAGCCGGAGGTGACGGTTTCCCGGAGCCAATTCGTGGAGCTTGGTCTTGATCAGGTCAAGGTAGCGGTCCTGGACCCAGGAGCAAAAGTAACGGTCCGGACCGGTAAGTTCGAGTACCTTGTCATCCTGGCGTTGGCAGGCAAGCGGTCTAATCCACAGGGTATACTCGCTATCGGATAGAGATTCCTGTAAAGATTCCCTTATTGTATCCCAGAGTATTGTACCTGTTTCCCGGAGCATTTGATACCATCCTTTTGCTGTGCCGAAGTCTGATTAACGGACAGAAATTTATTCTCTTTTAGAGTTTTTCCGTCTCACCATACGGCATTTTTGGTGTGTAATATTTATATGCTGCCTGGTTGTGGCTGCCGCGAAATAACTCCGGCTGCCGCGATCTATTTATCAATCGCTTACCAGGTGATACCCGCAACTTGCAGCTTGTTGCCGGGTAGCTCTTTCTAAGAAAAAGGAACGGATCATGAACGGCAAAAACGAGATCACTTTGATGGCTCCTGTGATACCGCGAAAAAGGTCCTGGGGTCAAAATTGATTTGACGTGATTTGTTGTAGACGGAGTAGGAATTATAAACAAAATGCCTTGTCCTGCAACGAGGAGAGTTTACAATTCAACAGATGGGCAAACCGCTACAACAGCGTACTTTTTGCGGTAGGTGGTAAAAGCCCTTATGATTCGGTGGGTTAGGTCTTGGTGAGAAAGTTATCCACAATTTGTCAACAATAAATAATTTTTAATTCCTTCGTATTTCTTGATCATGTTCATGAATGCTTCGTTTTTCTTCTGCACGGTTGCGGAGCGGCAAAAAGTGGCTTGAGAGGATCGTTTACGCCGGTATTTTTTTTTAAAAAAATTGAGCGCAGGGAAAGAACAACGGCTTTGGACAACTACGCTGTGTCAGTGAGATTCAATGTTGATGGACTCGTAAAAAGTCATTTTATTCGTCATCCTCGCGAAGGCGGGGATCCATAATTCATTAATATTACTGGATTCCCGCCTGCTCGGGAATGACGGTGTGATGAAGATTCAGAGTTTTTGCGAGGCCATCAATGTTGTAATTCTGTTTTTTTGCAGTGAATGAGACATTAGAGTGCCCGGGCGATGGTAAAAATCTCGATACGAGCCGCGCCGGCACGGCGCAGGGTTGCGGCGCATTCATGAACGGTGCTGCCGGTGGTGAAGACGTCGTCAATTAGTAGTATATGCTTGTTTTTCAAGGAGTCGGGACGGGTAACCGTAAAGGCGGCGGATAGGTTTCGCCGCCGTTCCGTGCCGTTTAACCGGGTCTGGGGCACGGTGGCGCGCCGGCGGACCAGGAGATCGACGTTGATTATCCTGCGCTGCTCCGGAAAGCAGGCGCGTCCCAGCAGCAGGGCCTGGTTGAAGCCGCGTTCCCGCAGTCGTTGCGGATGCAGCGGCACGGGCAGGATCAGGTCAGGTGCGGCCAGGTCCCGGTAGCCGGCGGTATCACTGGCCAGGGCGGCCATGGTGGAAAGTCCGGTAAGCTGGCCGCCGAATTTCAGGGAGTGAATCAGGGAGATGATTGGTTCCCGGTACAACAGGGCCGCCCTGGCCCGGTCAAAGGCAAAGGTCTGCGCGAGGCAGTTGCCGCAGAAATGATCCGTGCCGCAATTAAAGGGCAGGCCGCAGCAGGAGCAAAGGGGAGGGCGGATAAAAGGGACTTCGGCGCCACAGTCGCCGCAGAGAAGCGGCAGCCGCCAGCCGGACAGCTGCCGCCCGCAGACCAAGCAAAAGGCGGGGAAAAGGAGTTCCTTGCAGGCTGCAATAAAGGAGGTCAAGATCCTGTGCCCCGGCGCCAGGGTTACATATTGGTAATTATCGCGTCGCCGAAACCGGAACAGGAAACGGTGGTCGCACCATCCATAAGCCTAGCCAGGTCATAGGTGACCGTTTTGCCGGATATCGTCTTTTCCAGGGCCTTCTGGATGAGGGACGCCGGTTCGTTCCAGCCGAGATGTGCGAGCATCATGACCCCGGACAGCAGCAGGGAGCCGGGGTTGACCTTGTCCATGCCGGCATATTTGGGGGCCGTGCCGTGGGTCGCCTCAAAGAGGGCCAGCTCATCACCGATGTTTGCACCCGGCGCCAGACCCAGGCCGCCGACCTGGGCCGCCAGGGCGTCTGAAAGAAAGTCGCCGTTCAGGTTGGGCGTGGCCAGGACGCTGTACTCGTCGGGGCGCAGCAAAATCTGCTGGAACATGGCGTCGGCGATCCGGTCCTTGATGACGATTTTGTCTGCCGGCCGTTTGCCCGCGAATTTGTCCCATAGCTCGTCTTCGGAGATGCAGATGTCGGCGAATTCCTCCCCGGCCAGTTCGTAGCCCCAGCTCCGGAAAGCCCCCTCGGTATACTTCATGATATTGCCCTTATGCACGAGGGTCACGCTGGTGCGGCCCTGGTCAATGGCATAGTTGATGGCCCGGCGGACCAGCCGTTTGGTCCCGAATGCGGAGATGGGCTTGATGCCGATGCCGGAAGCATCCCGGATATCAGCCCCCATCTCGTCCCGCAGAAAATCAATCACCTTGTTTGCCGCCGGAGTGCCGGCCTGCCATTCGATGCCGGCATACACATCTTCCGTGTTTTCCCGGAAAATGACCATATCGACCTTTTCCGGCGCCTTGACCGGGCTGACCACGCCTTGGTAGTAACGCACCGGCCGCACGCAGGCGTAGAGGTCCAGCACCTGGCGCATGGTCACGTTCAGGCTGCGCATGCCGCCGCCTACCGGGGTGGTCAGCGGTCCCTTGATGGCCACTACATGCTTTTTAAGGGTGTCGAGGGTGGCCCGGGGCAGCCACTCGCCGGTTTTGGCCCTGGCCTTCTCGCCGGCATAGACCTCAAGCCAGTCGATCTTCCTGCCGCCCTGGTAGGCCTTGTCAACGGCTGCGTCCAGCACCTTTTTCGCCGCGGCCCAGATGTCGGGGCCGATGCCGTCACCTTCGATAAACGGAATCACCGGGCAAGCCGGGACGGTCAGGGAGCCATCACTGTTGTTGACTATTTTTTCTCCTGTCAAAATATCCTCCTCCTGAAAACCTGGTGCAGGGAGGCCGCCCTGCCTGGCCGCCTCCCATATTGATCACAATAATAAAAACATAAGTTTTTCATTATATTACATGGATCAGGATGCGTCAAGGATATGCGTGATCCGGGCCGGCGGTTATTTTTTTCGAAAATCGGTGGTTTTCCTTCGTAGTTATGCTATGTTGAGCCACTGGAAATTTCAGGTTCATTATGTTATCAGAAAACACGCGCAGTCAGACTTCTCTCCCCGGGATCCAGGTCTCCAGGAAACGGCTTGGCGTCCTGATCGGCGGTTCCGGCCTGATCGGCGGCACGCTTGCCTATTATTTCAAGACCAGGACGGCAGGTAAGATTGATATTCGTGCGCCCAGCAGCAAAAAACTCTCCATCCGTAATGTCGACGATATCAAGGTCTACCTGGCCCAGGTCAAGCCTGATTTTGTTATCAACACGGCGATTGCCGCCATTGACAGTGATGCCCACCTGGCCTTTGAGGTCAACTACCTAGGCAGCGTCAATCTGGCCCGGGCGTGCTGCGCCCTGGGGATCCCCTATATCCATGTCAGTTCGGCGGTGACCTTGCCCAATGGCGAAAATCTCGAGGAAGACGATCACCTGCCCCTGTCGCCGGGAATGACCCACTATGCCAAGTCCAAGCTTATGGCGGAGCGGACGCTCAGGTATATGAGGCAACACCAGGGGCTTGATTTTACCAGCGTCAGGCTGGCCGTCGTCTACGGAGAGCATGACCATAAGATCCAGGGCTTCCACCGTCTCCTGTTCTCTATTGCCGATGAGTCCATGCCCTTTATGATTACCCGGAAAGGAGTGAAGCACTCTTACTCCAATGCCAATAAAATTCCTTATTTTGTCCACCATATCCTTGATAATAGGGATGAATTCTCAGGGGGAACATATCATTTCGTGGACAAGGACCCGGTGGGACTGGCGGATCTTATTCTCACTATTCGCTCGTACCTGGAACAGAAACGTCCAAGGGAGCTGTATGTCCCCTATCCGATGATCCGATCGGGCAGATTTTTTCTGCAATGGCTTGCCGGAGTGCTGAACTGGTTCGGCATCAGTGTCAGTCTGCCGCCGGAACTGATGTTTCTGGAAAATTTCTATAAGTCGCAGACCCTGTCAAACGAAAAATTGCGTCATTCCAGTTTTATCGATCCCTTCCCGGAGGAAACAGTTTACACCGCCTTGCCTAAACTGGTCGTTTATTATCTGACCCGCTGGGGCCACCTCAACCTGATTACGACCTTTAACGACGAATTCATCGGCGACTTTGAGCTGGAGGAGGATTTCGTTAACTCCCCGGGGGAACTGCTGAACTCAATTCATACCCATTCTGTCGCTCCTTTTTCGGAGTTGCAGCGGGGAGATAACCTGGATCCGTGAACGTTCGAGAAGGGTGCAGATGCAAGGCGGCAACGATATTGATTATCCTGATGTGATATCAACGAGTTGTCAACGCAGGCGGGAGGATTATGGAAAAGATTGTTCTGGCAAACTGGAAGGCGCACCTGTCATCGGCTAATGCGGAGAAATGGCTGGCGGAATTTGAGGAAGGATACCGCCCGCTTCCAGGTCTCCGGGTCATTTTGGCCGTGCCGTTTCTTTATCTCGACCGGGCCCGGCACCAGGCGGCAAGGCTTGCCCGGGTTTCCCTCGCGGCCCAGGACGTTTCACCATACCCGCCGGGCAGCTACACCGGGGCGACTCCGGCCGCCTGGCTGGCCGGGCTGACGGAATACGTGTTGATTGGTCACCAGGAGCAGCGCCGTTATTTTCATGAAACCACGCAGGACGCGGCCAACAAGGTGAACGAGGCCGTTGCCGCCGGCCTGCGCCCCATTCTGTGTATGGACCGGAAAGAGGCCGGCGCTCAGGTTGCGGCTCTTGACCCGGCCGGGCTGGAGCAGTTAATTTTGGTCTATACGCCGGCCGATGCCGTCCAGCTCGAGGTGGCCAGAAGCGCGGGTGCCATCGCCGGGGCTGCTGAATATTTTTCCGGACTTTCCGGCGGCCGGCCGGTCCTGTACGGCGGCGGCGTCAACGTTGAGACGGTCGGCGACCTGATCGTTCTGCCTCATCTGGCCGGGGTGATGGCGGCCGCCGGCTGTCTGGATCCCCGGCGCTTCATTGATCTCCTGGCCAGGGCCGGCGAGGCCTTGGGGGACGCGCCGGACTAACGGCGCCGGCGGCAAAAAAACGTGAACCTGCATTTGCGCTCTTGTCAGATCTGACGGACTCATAAAAACCCTGAATCTTAACCACAACGTCATTCCCGCGCAGGCGGTAATCAATATTAATATCAACAAACTATGGATCACCGCCTGCGCGAGGATGACGAATAAAATGACTTTTTACGAGGCCATCAGATTTGATAGATAAAGCATTCCTGCAACTGCTTCTGTTTCTGCATCAATTCGGCAAGACTGATATTGAAGGTCTCCTTCACCCGCTGCTCCGCCTCGCCGAAAAGCCAGCCAACGGCATCGTGCGGCGCCGGGGGCTGGGCCTGGATTTTAATCTCTCCCCCCAGGACTTGCAGAACCGCTAAGGCGGAAAGGTGGGCGGGGGCGACGGCCAGCCGGTATCCGCCCCTGTTGCCCCTGACGCTGGTCACGATCCCGGCCCGTCCCAGACGGTTGAATATCTGTTCCAGGAAGGGGCGGGGAATACCGTCGCGCGCGGCAATTTCTTTGATCTGCAGAAGGCCCTTGTCGTAATGCCCGGCCAGGGTGAGAACGGTGGTCAGGCCGTAGCGGCATTTGTTGTTGACGGTGAACATCTTGTTTTTCCCTCCTTTTTTTTTGTCTCTCTCCATGTACTCGTGAGCTCTGTGAGAGACTTCGTCTTCATCGTGGTTTGGGCATACTTCTCAGTTTGTCCTGCGGTTCACGGGGCAACCCGCCGGCCATTGTCAAAAAAATGATTGACATTCGTTGTTGTTTGACATAATTTGAAATCAATCTTGACTTACTTTATAGTTTTAGTCAAGAAGTAACTCGGACAAGAAAAAATGCCGCTGCCCGGCCCAGGGGCGGGCGGTACCTGGAGGATCCGGGCAGAAATCGTCTAGCGCAGGCGGGGTGGTTCCTGCCGTGGAGGTAAAACGCATGGAAATTACAGTCAATGGAGTGGCGCAGCCGATCGCGGCCACTGAACCTGACCTGCTCACGGTACTGAAAAGCAACAAGATAGAAGACCCGCAGATGGTCGCTGTCCAGCTCAACGGTCA
>VAPK010418993.1_pt1 | contig 14719 bp, 13 predicted proteins | sample 3395031 | NCBI WGS metagenome assembly VAPK01 (sample SAMN08290443, study PRJNA428436) | hydrothermal vent metagenome | isolation source: Deep-sea hydrothermal vent chimney 1 | place: Pacific Ocean: Juan De Fuca Ridge
AGTTACGGCCTATTCCATATTTTGTCCTGTTGGTGATTCATTGGCAGAAAGTCGTTAAAAGTTTACGAAAGAGCATTTTCTCTTTTGTAGTTAAATCAACATGTTAGCTCTTGGCCGGGAATTGCTGGGTTTTGCCTAGTTATTGGGCTTAGGTTACAAGCCAACAAAACTAATAAACATGCTCCCCAAACTGTTCTTCTGGACATCACTTATATTCATTTTTTACACATATATTGGCTACCCCATTCTTCTTTCGATCTGGGCCAAACTATTTCCCCAACAAATTAAAAAATCCTCCCCCAAAGAATCCCCAACAGTCTCCATTCTTATAGCGGCCAAAGACGAAGAAAAAAACATAGGATCACGAATAGAGAACCTGCTGGCCCAAAACTATCCTAAAGGCAAAATTGAGATAATAATTATCTCAGATGGCTCAGAAGACAGAACCAACGAAATTGTTCTTGAATTTACCGAGCCGTCCCAAAAGGGCAAGCCCCTCGTCAAATTAGCCGCACTTAATAAGAGTGCCGGTAAACCCAAGGCCTTAAATCAAGGCATGGCCTTAGCCAACGGGGAAATCATTGTTTTTACAGACGCGCGGCAGACTTTCGAGCCAAATGCGATAAAAGAACTGATTGCCAATTTTAGCGATCCCCAAATTGGCTGCGTAAGCGGGGAATTACTCTTCATTAAAAATACAGAAAGTAACATAAAAGAAGAAATGGGGCTTTATTGGAAAATCGAAAAGATGGTCAGAAAACTGGAAAGCACCATTGGGTCGGTAGCGGGCGCAACCGGGGCCATTTACGCGATACGAAAATCACTCTACAGGGAATTACCAAAGGAAACCCTGCTTGATGACGTTCTCACTCCCATGAATATAGTTTTGCAAGGTTTCAGGACGGTATTTGAAGGCAAGGCACTCGCCCACGACACAATATCTAAGAATATCAGCCAGGAATGGCGCCGCAAGGTGCGTACCCTGGCCGGTAACTGGCAGTTTATCAATCTAAAACCATCACTGTTTTCACCACTCCGTAACCCGATATGGTGGAGATTTTTATCCCATAAATTTTTTCGCCTTCTTGTCCCATTCGGCTTGCCATTACTATTTGTTAGTGCCATACTATCTAAAGGTACCTTTTACCAGGCATTCGTGTACCTACAATTACTGTTTTACACGCTGGCAGCTTCCGGATGGCTGATTCCCCAAATACGGTCATACCGCATCATTAATTTGAGTTATTTTTTTATGGTTCTTAATTTTGCAGCACTAAATGGTTTTTGGTATTGGATCACGGGAAACTGCAAAAATGTTTGGCAGCCTTCTCCCCCCGCAAAGGATCTGGCAAAATGAGATCAAGAGGTATTCCGGTTTTAATGTACCATGCCCTTGAAGATGAGAAGCACCCCGCTGGAGCAAAAAACCAGGGCGAACAGCTGTATATTGTCTCGGTGGATAATTTCCGGGAGCAGATGCTTTACCTGCATACACAGGGGTTTCAAGCATTTTTAATTCAGGAATTACTGGAGTTAGACAACTGGCCCCAAAAGGCTGTTGTTATAACTTTTGATGATGGGCATGAGTCAAATTATATACTGGCTCTGCCAATTTTGCAGGAATACGGCTTTAAGGCGGAATTTTTCATCACTACGGGATGGACAGACACCCAACATTTCTTAACCCGCGAACAAATTGTACACTTGTATAAAGCGGGGATGTCAATTGGTTCGCATAGCGTGACCCACCGTTATTTTGACGATCTTACTGATGAAGAGATTGAACAAGAACTAAAAAAATCTCAACGATCTTTAGAAAAGATAACCGCATCAAAAGTCTGCGGAATATCTCTCCCGGGCGGACGTCTGAAATTATCACCAAACAAAAAAGCAAAACTCAATAATTACAAAGTAGTATGCACTTCTTCACCCGGAATATTAAGAAAAGAGTCTCTAAACTATCTGATTCCCCGGTTTACAATAAAACAGAATACTTCGTTGAAATATTTCAGTAGAATAGTTCACTTGGAATCAAATCTTATGATTAAAATCAAGACAAAAGAATCCATGCTGTATTACGCAAAAAAACTATTAGGAAATAATTTATACGATAACATAAGACGTTCAATACTTAATTCCTATCAAAACAGATGAAAAATTGGAGTTTGCAAGGGAGGAGTTTGGCTTTACAAGATCATCGCTTTAGACTCCGAGCACATACCTTGAGCTCGCACCTGTTTTTTTAATACCTCGCTTATGCGTGTCTTACATTTGATAAGTAGTGTGTATTTTTTTGGTGCCGAACGGGTTATTGCGGAGCTTTCCGCCAGCCTGCCCCGGATGGACGTGACTGTCCATGTCGGCATACTTACAGTTGATGACGAACTCTCTAATATTTTCAGGCAGGTTATTGCCAATCCAAATGTCTCTGTTGTTCGATTCGAAGGTCAAGGAATGCTAAACTTCAAATCGATAAAAAAAATTAGCCGCTATGTAAGGGAAAATGAGATTGAGATAATCCATAGCCACGGCTATAAATCCAACATTTACGCCTTTCTGGCAAAATATTTTACAAACTGCACCGCATGCATCTTCTCAACAAACCATAATTGGATTGGAACAACCACCCGTGAAAAAGTATATCAAAAACTTGATGCCTTGACACTTCGTTTTTTCAACAGGGTTGTAGCTGTTTCTCCAGGTGTACGGAATCAGATGACTAAAACCGGCATCAAGGCAAATAAAATTTCTATCATCAATAACGGAATCAATACAGAGGATCCAGCCTTCCACACCCCCAGGCAAAATGCCAGAATGTCACTGGGAATCTCAGATGAAGATTTCGTCATCGGTAATATAGCCCGTCTAACCCCCGAAAAGGCGCATGGCGATCTACTAAACGTCCTCTCAAAACTGACCATACCCAAGTTAAAGTTAGTACTGGTCGGCGACGGCTCGGAAAGCCGCCCTCTAAAGAGCCAAATAGCAAAGCTCGGCCTACAGAACAAAGTAATACTAACCGGCAACCGCAATGATGCACGCTGCCTGTACAGTGCTTTTGATATTTTCGCCATAGTATCAACGAATGAGGGCCTTCCCATGGTACTACTTGAGGCGATGGCCGCAGGAGTCCCTGTCATTGCAACACGAGTAGGTGCCATCCCAAAATTTTTTCGTGATGGCGAGAATGCCTTGCTAATCAATCCTTCAAAACCGCAAGAACTGCTTACAGCTATCCTAACATTAACCAGAAGCAGTAACCTACGTCAAAAGCTGGCCGCTGCGGGTCAACAAAAAGTGGCCCAATCATTTTCAAGTCGTTTTATGGCCGAGGAATACCACGAGCAATATGCAAGCATTCTTCGGAAGCAGCAGAAGTGAAAAAACTATATTGTTTTTTGTTTTGTTCTTAATCCAGTGCTAATTTTTCTGAAAAAACTATTTTCCTGCCTACATCAATGAACATTCTTTTCATCACCACAAAATGCCCTCTACCCACTAATGACGGGCATTCCCTACGTTCATTTAACCTATTGAAACAGGTTGCAGCCGTGCATAAAGTACACTTGCTCAGCTTCATCAAGTACCAGCACGAGTACGAAACTATTAGTGAACTTGAAAAAATTTGCTGTTCTGTGGAATTATTTGAAATCTCGGAAAATAATTCAAAAATCAACTTATTCAAAACACTAATTTTATCGTTGCTGACCAAGCGCCCTTTTGTCGCCCTTAAATACGACACCTCGCCCATGCGGATGGCTATCCGCAATAAATTGGCCAATACATCCATAGATATTGTACATTTTGACATGTTACCCCTTGCTGTCTATCTCAACGAAATACACATGGAAAAAACTATCCTGAATGAGCATAATGTTGAATCTATGCTGCTCAAACGGAGGATAGAAACAGAAAACAGGAAGATAAGCAGATGGTTCTTCAAACGACAACAAAAGATGTTGGAACAATTCGAGAGGACGGCTTGTCATGGAGTTAATTATATCATTTCCTGCTCCGAAGAAGACCGGAATATGCTGAAGACTTTCGCTCCAGATACCCCAGCTGAAATAATTCCCAATGGAGTAGATACAAAATATTTTGCGCCCGACAAATCAATTCAGGAAGAATACGGTAATATCATTTTTGTAGGGGGGTTAAACTGGTTCCCTAATTTAGACGGGCTGCAATGGTTCGACAAAAACATTTTCCCTGACATTCTAGATAGATACCCCAAAGCGCATCTCCATATTATTGGGCAGCAGGGAAGTTCTGTAGAATGGCGGCATAAAAAGGCCATAACATGTCATGGCTTCGTGGAAGATATCCGACCATATATGGCAAGAGCCTCGGCCTTTATCGTCCCCTTGAGAATAGGGGGCGGAACACGCCTCAAGATTCTTAATGCCATGTCGATGGAAAAAGCGGTTATTTCCACGAGCATTGGGGCAGAAGGGCTTGGACTTGTATCCGGGGAAAATGCTGATATAGCCGATTCAGGCCGGAATTTTGCGGCAGCGGTAACTGCCCTATTCGAACGGCCTGAACGCCGCAAAAAACTTGCTCACAATGCACACAATTTTGTCAAAGAACACTATCGTTGGGAAAATATCGGACAAAAGTTAATTACAGTCTATCATCAAGCTACGGCGGTATAACACTTAAAAGGCTACACAAGAAAGACTATGGCAAATAGCTCCTTGCCCGCTATTGCCATATTTGCTACAGTTGCAAGAGCAAGGGTAATAATTCACCACTATGAGGCAGAGGGGGGTACAGTGCTGATGGCCTCGTAAAAAGTCCGATTTTAGCAATTTTACCCTATGTAACCTATTGAAATCATTAGGGCCGAATTTACTGATTTTGACTTTTTACGAGACCATCAGTGTTAGGACAAAAAAAGGATGCTTTGACAATCTCGTCTCCTAAATTTGCCTATTCAACCAAGCCCAGATAATACCGAAATATTCATGGAGGGATTTTTCAGAACTTTGCAAAGCAACAACACTTGGAAACAAGGAAAGAGGAATTTTATTCAGAATAAGAAAATTGACAGGAGCGGGGATAGGGAAGAGACCCTGTTTTTTAAACAATTCAACTGCCCGCAGCATATGCGAGGCTGAAGTAACCAAAACAAAACATTGTGCATTAACAATGTGCTTAATATATCTTGCCTCATCCTCCGTATTCTTGCTGCGTTCTTCGAGAATAATATCTCTCCAGGGCACACCAAGGTGCACGGCCAGCTTGGCCATCATCCGCGCATTACTAACAGGATCATTTTTTGGCTCGCCCCCAGAGAGAACGAGTTTGCTCCCCGGATTTTGCCGATATATGATAATCGCCTCAACGGTACGCATTAAAGAATCTTTGCTAAGTTGACTGCTGAGAGGAACACGTTTGTTTGATTTATGCCATCCGCCCAGCACAACTACATAGGAAGCAGGAGACCGGGCAGGTTGATAACGACTGTAATGTTTTTGTAACGGGCGTAATAACAAAGCGGCAACGGGGAAGAGAGAAAAAAAATACACCACAGCAAGCCCGGTTATAATTATCACCAATCCGCCGGTTTGTTTTTTACGCGCGACCAAGGTGGAGCCAAACAAAATCATAAGTAAAGATAAAGGCAGTATCCCAACAAAAGGACTGACAATTTTTTTCAAGCCTAAAAGCATCATTTTTTAATCTTTAGTTTATAATTCAGGAAAGGCGACCAACCAATGTTTTATTATATATTTCTCATCTTAGTACTTATAATGCCCTTGCGGAACGTGGCCCTTAAATTCCCGCCGGTCTTGGGTTTAGAAGGGTTTGGCATAACAAATATTTTATACGGCTGTACCCTTTTGGGCATCTTTTTGACCAAAGCCAAGCCCGCCCCATTCACAACATATCATTCAAAACTAAGCCTGCCTCTAATTTTATATGTCCTATACTTTTTTATACAGATTTTCCTCCATCCAGGAACCAACACCTATTCGCACCTGTTAACCTGGTGGAAAGATTCATTTTTATTTATACTTATCCCATATTTTTTTGTAAGCCGCACTATCTCAGACTCCAAGAAACTCATTTTTATCCTAATCGTCATGTGTATTGCCAATATATATATGGACACTTACTTCTGGCGCTGGGTGCGCTGGATGAACTTTACAAATTTTACCGACAAAATGAAATCGGTTAACGGAACATTTGGAGATGTTGGCGGCTGCAATGAATGGGCGGCCTTTTTTTCAACTTATACCCTGATTTTTATAGCCTCCTTCAAAAGTTTCAAAAAAAAATGGCAGACTATTGGAGTTAAATTTTTGGCCTTTGCCAATATAATTATCTTGATGTTTACCTTCTCGCGAGGTGGATATGTCGGATTTTTAGCGGGTTTTGTTTATTTACTTATAAAAAGCAAAAAAAGATTTATAATCGCCATACTCCTCCTCTTACCTCTATTTTATACTACTGTACTTCCAAAAGCAGTTGTGGAAAGAATACAAATGTCTTTTCAAAGTACAGACTCAGGCAAAGCAGACGACCCTGATATTGAAAGCCGCTTGATTATGTGGCAACAGGCAGCTAAAATGATTATGGATTCCCCAATAATCGGCCACGGTCTTCTTAGCTTTAAGTATAAACATTGGAACAATCCGCATAACCAACATTTAAATATATTGATTCAAGGGGGAATTATCGGATATATCCTTTTTGGCTGGCTATTTGCGGCGTGTTTCCAAGAGGCAAAATATTTATACAAAATTGGAAGAACTATTTGCAGTCGTTATTTCGGCTTAGGCATGTGCGCCGCAATTATATCCCTATTTATCGCTAATCTGTTCGGAGACAGGTGGAGTTATTATGTTATTACCGGCTATTTCTGGGTATTAAACGGTATTGTTTATGTTTTAATAAATCAATCTATTTCATCTAATCCTGAGCTCAAAGCGGAATAATGTCAAGAGAAGCAATATCTCCCGTTTTTGTCGTAGGTTCGGCCCGTTCAGGAACCAGCCTTGTTTACTCCGTTCTGTTAGCAACAAATAAATTCCCGCTATACAACGCCGAAACTCTTTTATTACGTACCTGCGCCAACAAATACGGCCCACTTTCCCGCAAATCAAATTATAATAAATTCATTTCTAACTGGATAAAATCAAAACAATTTATTCGCTCCGGTTTAGACAAAGAATCATTCATAACAAAAGCCGTACAACACAGAACAACGTATTTTGATTTTCTAGATTTTTTCATGGGGGAAACAGCCAAAAAACAGGGGAAAAATCATTGGGCGGAAAATACTCCCAACCATGTTTTAGAGATTTGCAATATCGCTAAATATTTTCCAAGAGCCAAGTTTATCCATGTAATCCGAGATGGGCGTGCGGTCTCAGCTTCATTAAACAAATTAAACTGGATATCCATAAAACAGCCGTCATTAAGAGTCATGAGCGCCGGGATACACTGGCAGACTCAAGTATTATCCGGCAGGGAACAAGGCAAAATGCTTGGTCACAGATACATGGAATTGTATTACGAAAAGCTGGTTTGCCAGCCAGAAAAAACACTGCGCCAACTTTCAAAATTTACAGGTATAAATATTAACATGCATCAATTAACAGCAACTCCCTACGGGACTCTGGGCAAGAACAATAGTGTTTACCAAAAAAATGGTGCTCGAAATAATGATTTATTTTCAAAAAATGCTTTAAACAGATGGAAAAATATTTTGTCATCCAAGGAACAATCAATTTTAAACACTGTTATCGGCAACACTTTATATGATTTCGGATATACAGTGGGAGAAACAACTAATGTAAACCAATTATCTATTATTTATTGCAAGACAATATATCACCTAAAAGAATGGTTAAGACATAACACCATTCTTGGACGAAATTCAGAAACAGATCTTGAATTTAATAATGATAAGAAAAAATAATAATACATGGGAAAAGCTCAGAAAAGACATTGAGCGCTACCTTGCCGACTATCAACTTTCCTCATCAATCAAATTACTTTTTTTTGTAGATTTTTGGCCAGTTATCTTATTGAGGTTAGAAGAATTTTCCTTGACCCGCAACAATGGCATCTACAAATGGTTTATAAACCTGATAACCATTTTTTTACGCCCTTTTATTCAGGGCATGTCCGGAACCCGCATTTTACAAGGAGCCAAGATTGACGGCGGGCTTTTACTTCATACCAGTGTTGGAATAGTTGTAACAGCCAAAGCTGTTATCGGCAGGAATTGCACTTTATTTTCAGGAGCTTCCGTAGTGCATAAGGCAAATGGTTTAAAAGCGGGTACCCCCGTTATAGGAAACAATGTGAAATTAATGAACGGCTGCAAAATCGTCGGTGCGGTCACAATAGGCGATAATGCGACAATAGGCGCAAACGCCGTAGTTCTAAAAGACGTCCCCGAAAATTCTATTGCTGTAGGGATACCTGCGATAATCAAAAAAAAGAAAAGATCGTAATGAAACCAAATTTTTTTATCATCGGTGCTCCAAAGTGCGGGACAACGGCCTTAAGTGCATATCTGCACTCCCACCCCCAGATTTTCATCTCAGCCCCCAAAGAGCCTCATTTTTTCGCCACTGACCTGCCGGGATATAAAAGCAAAAGGACTTTCGAACGATATCTCACATTATTTAACGATAATAAACAACATTACCAGCGCTCAGGAGAAGCATCAGTCTATTATTTGTATTCTCGGGAAGCTGTTGAAAATATATTTAGTTTTAACAATCAGGCGCGTTTGATAGTAATGCTAAGAAACCCAATACAGTTAGTACATTCCCTGCACTCGCAATTACTATACAGCAGAAATGAGGATATTGATGATTTCAAAACCGCCTGGGAAGCCCAAGAAGCGAGACAAGCAGGTAAACTTATTCCACGCTATTGCACTGACGCAAAAATATTACAATATAAACAAGTAGGAATGTTGGGGGAGCAGATTTACCGATTATTCAACTCTTCTTTCAAACGGGAACAGATTCATGTTATATTTTTCGAAGATTTTATCTGTAATACCCTCTCAATATACAAACAGACACTCATGTTTTTAGACCTTAAAGATGACGGCCGGCAAGACTTTCCTGTTGTCAATGCGAACACGCGGCATAGAATAGCGTGGCTTGGCGGGCTGTATATCAATACTTCGCCTTGGCTAACCCGTCTTGTCAAGACGGTAAAGCAAGTCTTGGGCATACGCCAATTTAACCTGTCCAGACACATTGCGCGCCTGAACACGGCTGAAACCAAGAGATCGGCTTTATCGATAGAAATGAAGCAAGTTTTACATAAAGTTTATGCCGATGACATTAAACGATTAGGGGAATTAACAAATAGAGATTTATCCGCTTGGCTTACATAAATGTCGTCAATATTAAAAAAAACCGCCAGACACGGCAGCAGTTATCTTTTTGTTCAAATAGCTTTAAAATTAATGGGGCTTGTCTCATTTCCAATTGTTACCCATCTGCTTGCAATTAACGAATACGGCCTGCTTGCCATAGTCAACACTACCCTCCTTTTTTTGTACGCCTTAGGCAAATGCGGCCTTCCGCGTGCGCTTATCACGGAAATAACCAAAAATATCCCTTCATCATCGCATAAATTATATTGGAACGGCATCCTAACAGTTTCTTTAACATCAATAATCGTTTGCGCCTTATACCTGACAGCCGCTTGGGGAATCAGCTATTTTTTTAAAATACCTAAGGTCTTTTATTTTTTACCCATCATAGTCCTTTTCCGAAACATCCTCGCAGTTCTTCAAGCGTGGTTGCGGGCTGTTGAAAAAATCACCTGGCATAATATCATGTCGTCAACATTTGAAATTTGTTCCACTATAAGCGCTTTGTTGGCTCTTTTTTATATTTCCCCAACAGTAATGGCCATGATCGGCTCCCGCATGGTTTTTGAGTCCATAGCGGTAATAGCGCTTTTAAGCAGTTCAGCCATATTTATCCATAAAGCATCATGCTCCGCAAAAACAATGAAGACATTGGTGTCCTTCGGCGCCCCCTTGGTCTGGCTTGAGTTGTCAATGATAGTAATGACATTTGGAGACAGATATCAAATCGGCTATATCATGGACATGAAATCAGTGGGCCTATATTCAGCCGCTTACAACCTGGCACAATACGCGCAACAAATCATTTCCCAACCGTTGGTTTTGGCCGCTTACCCACTCTATAACAAGTTATTCTCTCAAAAAGGGCCGAAGGAAACGCGCATATTTCTGGAAAAAATTTTAAATTATTATTTTGCCATAACCATTCCAATTCTAATCTTCACTAGTATAAACGCCCATAATATTTTATCTTTTTTAGCATCCGCGAAATACAGCGCCTCTGCGAATATTGTCCCCATAGTTCTGTCAGGCAACATCTTAAACGGTTGTGTACCTTTAATAAGTGCGGGATTATATGTTACAAAACATACTAAAATAATAGGAAAAGCAACCATATTAAGCGCCTTAATAAATTTCACGCTAAACTGGATTTTTATTAAAACCTGGGGATATGCCGGAGCGGCATTTTCAACTTTATTATCCTTTATCTTTTTATTTATTATAATAAAAAAATCAGCCGATAAATTTTTAAAAGTAAATATTTATCTTAAAAACTGCTTTAAATATTTTTTAATATCATTAGTAGCCATATCACCGTCATGGTTTTTAACCAACCAAGGTCCGTGGAAAATACTTGTCAGCGGAATACTATTCGTCACAATCTATACATTTACAATTATAATTTTTGACAAAGAAATTTTTACCCAGATTCAAAGAAATTTTTATAAATTTATACAAAAAAACATACAATAACGTGAAAAAAAACATACTGATAATTACCGATACCAGAATATCCGGCTTGGGAGGAAGTGAAAATCATATACGTTTTATCTTATCCAGTCTAAATAAACAAAAATATACATTTTATGTAGCGGAATTCCAGGGAGCTGATATCCAAAAAACAAATTATGATATTATCAAAAACAACAACTGGCAAAATGTTAAACAAATAAAACTGAACGTAAAGAGAATATATGGCACTGGAGCCTTAAAGGCCTGGCGGCTACTCTCAAGACTAATCACAAGCCGAAATATCAATATAATAATTTCATTTCATGAAAAATCAGATATTATCAATGCGTTACTGCCTGCCAAAAAACAAAATAATCTGATAAAAATATCAAGCAGAAGGGATATGAATATATGTCCTAGCCCCTTGCTTTTACACTTGCGGAAAACGCTATCTCACCGTTTTGATTTTATAACAGCACCTTGCCGTGCAATACTGCAAATGGTCAAGGAAGAAGAAAATTTTCCTTCCTCAAAAACAAAGATTATTTATAACTCCGTGGATACCGATAAATTCTTACCAAATCCACTCTCCGCCGCCAACAGCAGCTCAACCGTTTGTTATAAAGGAGTATGCTTAGGCAACTTAAAAAAAGTAAAGGGGCATAAATATTTATTAAGGGCGTTTGAAATTATCGTAAAACAATACCCCAAAAGCCAATTATTATTATTAGGAGAAGATAATGGCGCAGAACAAGACATCCGCCTGCAAATCTCCCATTTAAATTTAGGAAATAATGTGAAATTATTAGGCGGACGTACGGATATTCATGATATTTTACCCACTTGTGATTACATGATATGTTCTTCTCTATCAGAAGGACTGTCCAACGCCTTATTAGAAGGGCTTGCCAGCGGATTACCCATTATCGCGACAAATGTAGGCGGAAACAGCGAAATCGTCGCTGACGGCATAAACGGATTTTTGTGCACCCCCCAAAATCCCCGCCAATTAGCCGATAAAATCATGCGCCTTTTTGATCCAGCCGTAATAAAAAAAATGGCCAAAAAATCAAGAGAAATTGCCTGCAACAAATTTTCAATACCACAGACAGCACAAGAGTATGACCATTTCTTCTCACAAATCACTAAAAAAAATGATACCCATCCTTAAGCTTAAACAATCACTGTTATGGATTATTGCCATAATAAACCGATACAGCGGCCTTGACACTCTTATAAGATATTGCCGCGCCCCGTCAAATACCATTCTGACTTTTCACCGCATAGGCGAATACAATGACCCGTTATTTCTTTCGGTATCACAAAAACGCTTTGAGGAGGTATTATCGGCAATTAATCAGACCTCTAAAATCGTTGCCCTCTCAACAGCGTTAACCCACTTAAAAACCAATACAAAAGAACATTATTATTCACTGACCTTCGACGACGGCTACGCAGACAATTACATTCTAAAACAATATCAAAAATATGGAATTCCATCTACCATCTATATAGCAACCAACAAAATCGGCCACGATATTCTTTGGCCGCAAAAGCTGACCAGAAGCATGTTATACGGCAGACGTAATGAGTTGGATCTACGTGAATTCGACGCCCCGTATTATTCTTTAAGCACAGAAGAAGAAAGGTCTTACGCCTTAACAGACATTAATAACCGACTCAAAGAAATACCAAATGAAGATTTATTACATCTCGTAGATATAATATACAAAAAGTGCGCGCCGTTGCCATTAGACAAAAAGGAAAGAATGTTAACATGGGACGAGGTCACCATACTGAAAAATAACGGCATTACCATCGGCGCTCATACCATGAACCACGCCATCCTTTCCAGACTCTCCCTGTCCGAAGCGCATAAAGAGATTAACGGCAGTATCAAGACAGTCAGCGAAAGAGCGGGAATGAAACTACCGGTTCATTTTTCTTACCCAAATGGAAGAAAAGAAGATTTTAACGACGATATAGTAGAACTGCTTGAAAAAGAAGAATGCGCCTCAGCCACCACAACAATTTTTGGAGTAAACAATAAAACGACAAACCGTTTTAGGCTAAAACGAATTCCCGTGACCGAAATTTCCTTTCTTGATCCGCTGGGCAACTTTTCTCAAAGTAGATTTTTATCAGAGACAAGCGGTGGTATTGCGTTTTTAAAAGAAATGATTCAGGCTATACGCGCATAAAGCTTTTTTACAATCAAACCACTGACACTGAAAGCTTTAATCAAAAAAGGCAGAGGATCGGTAATGGAAAAAAAAGCAAACGAACGGGCTTTTAAAAGACTAAGCAGCCATTGCCACCATGTGATCTCGCCCGCATTCTTTTTTCTGAAAAACGAGCCTATGTCCCATTCAAAATTCAAATAATAAACATTGTTACGCTGGGTGGATAGAGAAAAGATGGTATTTGGGCCAACAAGTACATCATAAGCCATGCCAATTAGGTCAACACCCGCATCCGGACAAATCTGATTTGGCATTCCAGGACGACAATTAATATCAATAATATAAAACTTATCTTTTAACCTATCATATAAAAATTCCCAGTCTGCCAACCCATTATATCCGGTTCTTGCAAGAACCGTTTCTGTAATCCTTCTCAAGCGCTGTTCGTCTTCGGTACGAATAAAAGAGCTTATCCCCATTGCTGGAGGGTATTGACGTATTTTATGTAATATACATGTTGCCATTATCCCTCTTTCATTACAGGAAAAAGAAAACACCTCCCATGTAGAAGCATCTCCACCACTAATAAATTCCTGCACCACACATTCACCATACAAGGATGGATAATCATCAAAAAAGGCCTTTAGCTCAGTATTATCACGAGCAACAATGACCTTACCAGGGAAATCAGGGTTATTGGATATACTTGGTTTGACTATGGCAGGAAAAAGACCCTTATTGATAAACAAATTAAGTTCTTCAATATTGCGTGGTGAAATAGTGAAGGGAACGGAAAGCCCAAAACGCTCAAGCTCACCTGTTCTACTTTTATCGTTAAATAATGATAACAACTCCATATCAGGACAATAAAAAAGGAACTTGTCCCGCAACAGAGCTTGATTCCGGGCAATAAACCAAACAAAGGCGTCAGATGTGGGAACAAGTACAATCTGAGCGGAATTTACTCTACCGGCAAGATCACAAAGAATATCTACAAGAAAAGGGTCTTGCCAATTTGCAACGATTTTGACTGAATATTTTAAATATCTCGAAAAGCACCCTACCTCATTGAACTTCTCGTGATATATTCCCACACATGAAACACCCTTTTTACCCAAAGACCGTAATACTCCTAAACCATTAGCAGTAAGTCCAAGAATTATTGCAGCATTTTTACATCCTAACCTTTTCACTTAATAATTTGAATAACTTTAATTGAGGGGGATTTATCCTTCGTGACTGTATATTCATCCATCCCTATATCAACAGCGGATAACCGCCGGTAATCGCCGTAAAAATCAGTCGCCGGAACCTCTGACACTGCGGCATTAAATCCCGCCAGGGTTCCAACGGACAATCCATACCCAATAGCAGGAGAGCCGACTTGTAACTTGAAATCATACTTTCCATCCGCTTCATCAAAAAGGGTAAATAAAGGATCCTTGCCACAAATTGAATCTGTTGACGTATTACAATCATTAGATTTATCTTTTGTATTATAAAAAAGGTTATTCTTGGCTACATATTTAAACCCCGAACAAGTGTTATAAATATAATAGGCATCTACAAGTTTAGTATTGGGCAGCTGAAAATGAATACCACCTCTAAAAATATTATCCGCCATATAGGCACGTTCCGTACCGTCACATTGGATTTTTCCACGAGAAGAGCTTGAAATTGAAATCAAGCTATCCGCCTGCCCAGTTAGACTATTGTTAAGCACAGTAAT
>VAPK010934285.1_pt1 | contig 14715 bp, 17 predicted proteins | sample 3395031 | NCBI WGS metagenome assembly VAPK01 (sample SAMN08290443, study PRJNA428436) | hydrothermal vent metagenome | isolation source: Deep-sea hydrothermal vent chimney 1 | place: Pacific Ocean: Juan De Fuca Ridge
CTGGTTGTAAGTAATGCTGGCATGGAAAAACCCATGTTAGGTCGCTATCAGATAGATAAAGAGATTGGCCGGGGAGCGATGGGCATGGTTTATCTCGGACATGATCCTAAAATTGGTCGTACTGTAGCAATTAAAACATTAATGCTGTCACAGGAATTTGAAGGAGATAAACTTGTTGAAGTAAAAGAACGTTTCTTCCGTGAAGCTGAAACAGCCGGTCGTTTAAATCATCCTAATATTGTCACTATTTATGATGTTGGTGAAGATCAGGATATGTCTTATATCGCGATGGATTACCTGAAAGGTATTGATCTTCTGGGATATTCTAAACAAGATAGTTTATTGCCTGCAACGGAAGTGATGAATGTCATTATTAAAGTGGCCGATGCACTGGATTATGCACATAAACAAAAAGTGGTACATCGTGATATTAAACCGGCTAATATTATTTATGATAAAGAAACAGGAGTACTTAAAGTAACTGACTTTGGTGTTGCCTGTTTAACGGATACCAGCAAGACAAAAACGGGTACAATTTTAGGTAGTCCATCTTATATGTCGCCTGAACAATTAGCTGGTAAACGAGTTGATGGACGCTCAGATTTATTTTCTTTAGGGGTGACAATGTATCAGCTATTATCAGGAGAACTTCCTTTTGTTGGTGAGTCTCTTGCGAGCTTGATGTATAAAATTGCTAATGAAAAACATCCTGATATTCGTATGTTTAATCCAGAGTTACCAGCGTGTGTAGCAAAAATTATTAACAAAGCATTACATAAAGATATTGATCGACGATTCCAGTCAGGTGATCAAATGGTAGGCGCATTACGTCGCTGTAAAGCACAATTTGATGAGAAGTAAAGCGAATTTATGATTGTGAATAAAACACCAAAACTTGATATTTATGGACTAACTGACGAAGGTTTGGTCAGGGATCATAATGAAGATTACATTTCCTGCTTTCCTGAATCAGGTTTGGTTATCCTGGCTGATGGAATGGGTGGACATAATGCAGGCGAAGTTGCCAGTGAATTAGCGGTGTCCAGTATTAGTGATGCTCTGCAAGAAGTTTTATCACCTGATATTAAAGATGCCTGTGATATGGACTTTAAGGAAGTTGTTCATGAAGCTGTTATTTTTGCAAATGATGAAATTAACCTTCATGCTAAAACACATCCTGAATGTTCAGGAATGGGAACGACTATAGTTTTGGCTTTATTTCATAACAATTCGATTATTCTTGCCAGCGTGGGAGATTCACGTATTTACCGTTTTCGTCAAGGTGAATTAAAACAGGTAACAACAGATCATTCTCTGGTTCAGGAAATGATAGATAATGGTTATATGAGTGAAGAAGAAGCATTAAATTCAACTAATCGTAATTTAATTACACGTGCCTTAGGTATTGCAGAAGATGTTAAGGTTGATGTTACACAAGATGCTATTGAAAAAGATGATATTTATCTTCTGTGTTCAGATGGTTTAAGTGACATGATTAGCGACGAACAAATATTTTCTGCTTTAGTTAAATCTCGTCAGGATGTAAAAAGGGCAAGTGAAGAGCTGGTTAGCCTGGCAAAAGAACACGGTGGGTATGATAATGTGTCAGTAATACTGGTAGCGTGTAAGTAACACACTATATTTTAATGTTACATATTTAATTTAAGAGAAAGGTTTATGGCTAGATTAATTATTACTCATCAGGGCACTGTCATTAAAGAATATGATTTGTCGAAAGAAAAAGTTACTGTAGGAAGAAAACCTTCGAATGATATTATCTTGGATGATCCCACCGTAAGTGGCGTGCATGCTGCTTTTTTACATATGCAACATACTTATATTGAAGATATGAAAAGTACCAACGGTATTAAACTGAACGGGAAAACGGTAAATAAACGTCAACTTAACCATGGTGACATTGTGCAAATAGGTCAACATGAATTTAAATTTATTGATGATGCTGTACAGGATTTTGAAAAAACCGTTGTCATAGCACCTCCTGTTCAGGAAAGTACAGAGAAGAAAAAGCCAGTAGTCGCAAGCGTTGTGATTTGCAAAGGATCTAAAGAAGGTGAATCGATTGCATTAAACAAACCTTATACAAAGTTAGGTTCAGCAAGCCAGGTTGCAGTTATTGCGCGACGTGGTCAGAGTTATTACCTCATGCCTATGACAGGTGGAGCACAAGGCGATTCACCAAAATTGAATGGATCCCAAATTGGTGCTGAGAGTATGTTGTTAAGTGATGGTGACATTATTGAAGTTGCTGTAACACAACTAAAATTCACAATTGAACAATAAGCGATTATTATAATGCCTAAATTATTACTTAAACATGAAGGTGTAACTCTTAATACCTATGAACTGGAAAAGGAAAAGACAACTATAGGTCGTAAGTCAGATAATGATATTCAACTGAATGATGCCTCTGCCAGTAGCCAGCATGTGCAAATTATTCTTAAAGCAAATGAATATCTTGAGGAACAGTTTGATGCCAGGCTTGAAGATCTCGGTAGCACTAATGGGACGCAGGTAAATGGATGTGTGGTTAAATCAATTGAACTCCGAAATGGTGATGATATTCAGATTGGCAGTCATCATTTTATTTTTGAAAATGATGAAACTGCTGGTATGGAATCAACGGCTATTTTTTTGCCAGATGAAGATTAGATAAAAGATTAACCACGGGGGACACAGGGAGCTCGTGGGTTAATTTATTGTTTATTTCGATTACATTTTTACTTCATGTTGTATATTCCCGGTGCTCCCTCGATAACTGCTCCTGCGTTATTCTATTTACGGGCGTCCTGCCCTAATGTGTTCCCAGTGGTTTATTCTTAAAAAGCATAGTAGCCTTTGATGCTAAACTTACCTTTCACTTTTGAACTAAATACGTATTAAGAGATTCTGTATGGCTGGGCATAGTAAATTCGCTAATATTAAACATCGAAAAGCAGCACAAGATGCGAAGCGCGGTAAAATTTTCACAAAATTAATTCGCGAAATTGTGGTTGCCGCAAAAATGGGTGGTCCTGATCCAGATAGTAATCCCAGATTACGCGATGCGGTGAGTAAATCCTTAAGCGCAAACATGAAACGCGATACCGTAGAAAAAGCCATTAAGCGTGGTTCTGGTGCGGGTGAAGGTGAAAATTATAACGAAGTGCGTTATGAAGGTTATGGTGTTGCTGGTGTTGCCGTAATGGTTGATTGTCTTACTGATAATATTAATCGTACAGTTTCAGAAGTGCGTAACGCCTTCTCAAAATCCGGTGGTAATTTGGGTACAGATGGTTCTGTTTCCTATTTATTTACTAAATTGGGTACATTAACCTATCCAGCGGGAAGTGATGAAGATACGATTATGGAAGCTGCATTAGAAGCCGGTGCTGAAGATGTAGAAACCAGTGATGATGGTTCGATTAACGTCTCTACCACACCTGAATCGTTCACTTCTGTAAAAGAAGCCATGTTTACGGCTGGTTTAGAAACGGAGCTGGCTGAAATTACCATGCATCCTGCGACCTCAGTTGAGTTGAGTTTAGAACAAGCTGAAAAAGTGATGCGCCTGGTAGATATGCTCGAAGATCTCGATGATGTACAAAATGTATACACAAATGCAGATTTTTCAGATGAGGTCATGCAACAACTGGTTTAAGTTACTGAATATTCAGGAAAAAAGGGGAGTTTTTACTCCCCTTTTTCTTTGCTCTCGTACCTTGTATCCTTCAACACTATGAAACGTATTTTAGGCATTGATCCAGGTTCTCGTTTTACCGGATATGGCATTATTGAGATTAAAGCCGGACGGTCTATCTGGGTAAACAGTGGTTGTATTCGGGTGAAAGGGGATAATCTGGCTGAAAAACTTTGCATTATTTCAGAAAGTTTGAATACTTTATTGGATGAGTTTCAACCCGATGAAATGGCGATTGAAAAAGTGTTTGTCAGTCGCAACGTTGATTCTGCATTAAAATTGGGTCAAGCCAGGGGTGCCGCAATTACGACTGTTGCTTTAAGAAAAATCCCCGTTAGTGAATATACGCCAACCCAAATTAAAAAAGCGGTTGTAGGTAAAGGTAATGCAGCAAAAACACAAGTACAACATATGGTGGTTAATTTACTGGGTTTGTCTCGTGCACCACAGGAAGATGCAGCTGATGCATTAGCGATTGCATTGTGTCATGCACATACGGGGCAGACATTAGAAAACAGAATTGAAGCGCTTGTAAAAACACCAGGATCACGTGCAGTTAGAGCACGGTAATTAAAATTATAAAAAGATAAATATGATTGGACGATTAAAAGGTACTTTATTGACTAAACAACCACCGACATTATTGTTGGATGTAAATGGTGTGGGGTATGAAGTTGATGCGCCTATGTCAACATTTTATCAGTTACCTGATATTAATCAGGAAGTGGTATTACATACGCACCTGGTAGTGCGTGAAGATGTGCAACAACTTTGTGGTTTTGCTTCCGAAGCTGAACGCAGTATGTTTCGCAGTTTGATTAAAATTAATGGCGTTGGTCCAAAGTTGGCATTGAGTATTTTATCTGCAATTAGTGCCGATGATTTTGCTCGTTGTATTCAGAATAACGATACAGCAACACTGGTACGTTTACCTGGCGTGGGTAAAAAAACGGCAGAACGTTTAGTTATTGAAATGCGTGACAAGTTGAAAGACTGGCAGGCAGACTTACCTGCTGATGGCAAAACGTCCGTGGGCATGATTGAAATTGATCATAAGGCCGATCCCGTTGAAGAAGCGGTAAGTGCTTTAATAGCATTAGGTTATAAAGCACCACAAGCAAGTCGTATGGTGGCGCAGATTGATAGCCATGATTTAAGCAGTGAAGAAATTATTCGTGATGCATTAAAAGCATCCATACAAAAGTAAAAAAAGCATGATAGAAAATGATCGTTTAATTGCAGCAGGATCACTTGATGGTGAAGAATCGATTGATCGCGCTATGCGCCCGGAGAAACTGGCAGATTATGTTGGCCAGCCTAAAGTTCGTGAACAAATGGATATTTTTATTCAGGCTGCGCGTGGGCGCAAAGAAGCATTGGATCATGTTCTTATCTTTGGACCTCCTGGTTTAGGTAAGACAACGTTATCACATATTATTGCCAATGAACTTGATGTCAATATGCGCCATACCTCTGGCCCTGTACTGGAAAAGCCGGGCGACCTCGCGGCACTTTTAACTAATCTTGAACCACACGACGTTTTGTTCGTTGATGAAATCCATCGCTTAAGTCCAGTGGTAGAAGAAATTCTATATCCTGCTATGGAAGATTATCAACTGGATATTATGATTGGTGAGGGCCCGGCAGCACGTTCGATTAAACTTGATTTACCACCGTTTACCCTTGTTGGAGCAACCACAAGAGCGGGCTTATTAACATCACCATTACGAGATCGTTTTGGTATTGTGCAACGGCTTGAGTTCTATTCAACGGATGACCTTATCTCAATAGTGAAACGCTCAGCCGCTATTCTTGGTGTTACTTTAGATGATTCTGGTGCAAATGAAATTGCACGACGTTCACGTGGCACACCACGTATTACTAACCGTTTACTGCGTCGGCTACGTGACTACGCAGAAATAAAAGCGGACGGTGTGATAAATGAAGACACTGCAACGAAAGCACTGGATTTACTGGATGTTGATAAATTTGGTTTTGATATGATGGACAGGCGTTTATTACTGGCGGTGATAGAAAAATTTCAGGGCGGCCCGGTTGGTGTCGAAAATCTGGCTGCTGTACTGAGTGAAGAACGCGGCACAATTGAAGATGTTATTGAACCTTATTTAATTCAGCAGGGATTTATAATGCGAACGCCTCGCGGTCGGGTTGCAACACAGAATGCATATTTGCATTTTGGTTTGAAACCACCTGAATCTATTTCGCAATACATGCTAAATAGTGAAGAATAAGCAAGAAAGTTATAACCTGATCACACAAATTTAGTTATTAGCGAATATTTATGCAAAACGAGAACGTGTTCCTTTGGCCAATTCGGATTTACTATGAAGATACTGATGCTGGTGGTGTTGTATATCATACAAATTACATAAAATTTATGGAACGTGCACGTACAGAATGGTTAAGGGATTTAGGTTTTGAGCAAGATGAACTACGAGCTAAAAATGGTGTCATATTTGCTGTTCGTTCAGTTCAAATAGATTATTTTTTACCGGCAAAATTTAATGATGAATTAATGATTTCCAGTCGAGTAATTAAAAAAGGTAAAGCCAGCATTACTATTGAACAGCAAGTGACAAGAAATTCTCAGAACTTAAATAAAACAAATGAACTCCTGTGTAAAGGTGCTATAAAAGTCGCCACATTAGATGATAAAAGTTTTAGACCTAAAGCAATGCCGGAAAGTTTATATAAACAGATGTAATTAAAAAATGATTGTCATACTCGCACAGGCGCAAGCACATGGATGTGTGCAGGTAGAATAATGCAGGAGCAATTATCGGGGTATCCAGCAGTGGTTCGGAGTATGTACTACATTTTTTGGATTCCCGCATGCGCGGGAGTGACGAGCTAAACGAAACTATAACAGCTAAATAGAAGTAATAAGGGATAAAATAAGTGCAACCTGAACTCTCCATAATAAGTTTGATTTTCGATGCAAGTTTTTTAGTACAGTTAGTTATGCTGCTTTTACTGGGGCTATCTGTTCTTTCATGGGTTATTATCCGGGCAAAATGGATTATGGTACGTGATGCTAAAGTTGCCGCGGATTATTTTGAACGTCGGTTTTGGTCTGGCGCTGATTTAGCTGAACTCTATGCGAAAATTGCCGGTAAAAAAAATCGGGTTGCAGGACTGGAAGCAATATTTGAATCAGGTTTTCGTGAATTTGCACATTTACGTAAAAATCCAGGCATTGATCCTGTTATCACGGTTGAAGGTGCACAACGCACTATGCGTGTTGCATTAAATCGCGAAGTTGATGAACTGGAAAATCATTTATCATTTTTAGCAACCGTTGGTTCAATCAGTCCTTATATTGGATTATTTGGTACCGTCTGGGGAATCATGAATTCATTTTTGGCCTTAGGCACGGTGCAACATGCTTCGATTGGTTCTGTTGCTCCTGGTATTGCAGAAGCTCTGATTGCAACAGCAATGGGTTTGTTTGCAGCAATTCCTGCTGTGATTGCCTATAACCGTTATTCCAATGATATTGAACGACTGATTAATCGTTATGACATTTTCTCGGAAGAGTTTTCAACTCTGTTACAACGACAGGCTCACACTAGTTAAATATTATGGTGCAACCTACATCAACACGTTTTCGTAAACGCCGTATGTCAGAGATCAATGTAGTTCCTTACATCGATGTCATGCTGGTGTTGCTGGTTATTTTTATGGTAACTGCGCCAATGTTAACAGAAGGTGTGCAAGTAGAGTTGCCGCAAACTTTTGCTAAAACTATGACCAAAGATCAGGAAGAACCCGTTGTAGTCTCGGTTGATGCGAAGGGACAATATTATATAAATATTGGTGACAATATCGATAAACCTTTAACCGTAGAAACACTAATTACCCGTGTTGCAGCTGTTATGCGTCATCGCCCTGGTCAGGGTATATATATTAAAGGTGATAAGTCAGTAAATTATGGTGCGGTTGTCACTATCATGGCTCAATTACAAAAAGCAGGTGTTGCCAGAGTGGGTTTGATAACTCAAACACCGGGCTTATAATAAATGACTATTTGGCAAGTTATTAAGCAAAACCCTAATGTACTTATCTGGGCCGTTATTATTCATGTGCTTGCTTTTATTGCAATTGGCGTTAGTTTTAAATCTTCTGACTCGAGGATTTCAGCAGTAAAATCTGTAAAAGTGATTGAAGCAGTTGCCATTGATGAACGTAAAATTGAAGAAGAAATTAAAAAGTTAAAAAGAGCGGAGCAGCGTAAAAAACGTCAACAAAAACGTTTACAGGAAAAAGCTAAGAAAGCTAAAAAAAATCGACGTAAAGAAGAAAAGAAATTACAGGCAATAAAGAAAAAACAAAAAGAACAGAAACGGTTAAATAAAAATAAACGAATTGAAGAAAGTAAACGTCTTGCACAATTTGAACGCAAACGTAAAGAGCAGGAACGAAAACAACAGGAAATTGAAAACAAATTAAATCAGCTTGAAAAAGAGCGTCAGATAAAACAAACCGAACTTGAAAGAGAAGAAAAACTAAGGCAGGAAAAAATTGCTGAGAAGAAACGTGCAGCAGAACAAAAAAAACGGGCTAGATTTGAACAGGGTGAAGTTGCCAGGTATAAAGGTTTGATTAGAGGTCAGATAACACGTAACTGGATATTTCCTGCAAGTTATCAAAAAGGTATGAAATGTAAAATCCTGGTTAGATTGATTCCGAGCGGTGATGTGGTTAGTGTTCGGATCATTCAAAGCAGTGGCAACAAAGCTTTTGATCGGTCGGTTGAAATGGCAGTTAATAAAGCTTCACCATTACCTGTACCAAAATCAAGCACGGGATTGTTTGACCATTTTCGTGAAGTTGAGTTTGTATTTGATCCTAATGCATAGAAAAATAGAGATTTTGAAAAATGATTCGATATAGTAGTTTAATACTGGTTTTATGGTTAAGTCTTAATTCATTAGCGCATGCTATTTTAACCATTGAAATAACACAGGGTTCAGAAGGTGCGCAGCCGATTGCAATCATTCCTTTTGAATGGAAAGGAAAAGGTACACCTCCGGTAAGTTTAAAGAATATTGTTGCGGCTGATCTGCAACGGAGTGGACAATTCACACCCTTACCAAATAAGGATTTGATTTCTCATCCGCATGAAGGAGTACAGGTTAATTATCAAACCTGGCGAGCGTTAAATGTTGGTTATCTTGTGGTTGGTAAAATTCATGATTTACCTGATGGTAGTTTTCAGGTTCAATTTCAATTGCTGGATGTTTTTAAAGGACATCAATTAGCAGGTTACAGTATTCGTAGTTTAAATAGTGGTCTGCGTCGTACTGCTCATCACATTAGCGATATTATTTATAAAACAATTACGGGTGAAGAAGGTGCATTTAATACGCATATTTCTTATATTACGGTTACCCGGGACAAAAACAACAAAAAACGATATCAACTTGCTATTGCAGATGCAGATGGATATAACGAAAAAATCATATATAGCTCGTCACAACCATTGATGTCACCAAGCTGGTCACCTGATGGTACACGTTTGGCCTATGTCTCTTTTCTTAATGGTCGCCCTGAAATATACGTACAGAATATTATTTCTGCTAAAAAAGATAAACTGGTTTCTTTTAAGGGACTAAATAATGCTCCACGCTGGTCACCCGACGGCAAGCACCTTGCTTTAACGTTATCAAAAGACGGTAATCCGGAAATTTATATTATGAATATAAATTCCCGAAAATTAACCCGAATTACACGTAGTTATGCTATTGATACTGAGCCAGAATGGTTACCTGATGGTAAAGGTTTAATTTTTACATCAGATAGAGGAGGTTCTCCACAACTCTATGAGATTAAATTAAATCGATATAAAGCAATAAGTCGAGCACAGCGTTTAACCTTTGAAGGTAATTATAATTCACGCCCTTCCGTCTCGTCTGATGGTCGATACATTGCAATGGTGCATCGTACCCAGGGACAGTTTAGAATAGCTGTATTGGAAAGAGAGACACAACATTTTAGTGTTTTAACCAAAGGGCAGCTGGATGAATCACCCAGTTTTGCACCTAATGGACGGATGATCATTTATGCGACAGAGGAAAAATATCGAGGTATATTATCGGCTGTTTCAGTAGATGGGCGGGCACGACAACGATTGAGTTTTAAGAAGGGTGATGTGAGGGAACCCGTATGGTCCCCATATAAAATTAACAAATGACGAATAGCGAGGAATCAGATAACAGCGTTAAAAAGTTATTCAAAATGCTCACTTACTAATTGTAAGCTCCGCTTTTTCATAACTTTTTGCCTTGTTCTCTGATCCCTCGCTATCCGTCAGGTTTTATTAGAAAAAATATTTCAGGAATATAAGGAGCATAATGTGATTAAGATAATGCGCTATTTTATAATATTGAGTGTCATTGTGACATTGGCTGGTTGCGGGTTAGGTCCATTAAAAAAACGTGGAGATCAGTCTGTCGATACAACAGCAGAACAGGCTCAGGATAATAAATATGCTGAGCCCGCAGATGATCAGACAGTAAAATTTTCTTCTGGTGGAACTCTGGAAGTAAGTTCATTAAATGACCCTAACAGTCCTTTATCACAACGTGTTTTATATTTTGATCTCGATAGTAGTCAGATTAAGGATGAAGACAGAGAAATTATTACTGTACATGCAGAATTTCTCGCAGCTCATTCAGATATAACAATTGTTCTTGAAGGTCATGCGGATGAACGAGGTTCACGTGAGTATAATATTGCTCTGGGTGAAAAACGTGCTAAAGCAGTAAAACAATTAATGACTTTGCAAGGTGTCACTGAAAACCAAATCCAGGTAATTAGTTTTGGCGAAGAACGTCCGGTTGCATTAGGTCATGATGCTTCCGCCTGGAATTTAAATCGTCGTGTAGAAATTCTTTATACTGGTTATTAATATGAAAAAAAGCACATGGGTAATATTTATTTCGCTCTTCACTAGTGTGATGACTATGTCTGTATTTGCTGCTGGTAATACTGGCAACATACAAAATACAGAAGAACGTCTTAACCGGCTTGAGCGTTTAATAAATAGCAAAGGACTGGTTGATGTTATGGTGCGGGTGGAAAGCCTGCAAAGCGAACTGCAGCGTCTTGTTGGTGAAATTGAATTACAAAAACACACCCTCGATGAAATCAAGAAACGTCAACGTGATTTATACCTGGATATTGATCGTCGAATACTTCAGATTGAACGTCGCTCAGGTTCGAGTACAGCATCTGCACCTTTACCTTCGCCAGTTGAAGATACCCGGAATGCAGAAAATAATATAGCTACTCCAGCGACAAGCACCAGTACGGTTACCACACCCAGGGTGACCAGGAAGAAAGAAGGTGAACAGGTTGCCTATCAGAAAGCTTTTGATTTATTGCGAGCATTACGTTATGAAAAAGCCACTCAGGCATTCCGTCTGTTTTTAAATGATTATCCTGGTGGGCGGTATGCCCATATTGCACAATACTGGCTGGCAGAAACCAGTTATCATACGAGAAAATATGATATTGCTGTCCAGGATTATCAGACGTTGATTAATCAATATCCCAAGAGTCCTAAGCGTGCAGATGCTTTGTTAAAAATTGGTTATAGTCAATTTGAATTAAAATCATTTGGAAAAGCAAAAAGTGTACTTAGAAAACTGATTCAATCGTACCCGGGTACGACAGAAGCGGGTCAGGCAGAAAACTTATTACAAAAAATACGTTTGCAAAAAGTCCGGTAAGTTTTAATGTCACAAGTACAGAAACCTGAAGCAGATGATAATTCATCTGCTTCGCGTTTACGCATAACAGAAATTTTTTATTCTCTTCAGGGCGAATCCCGAACATCAGGTTACACCACCGTTTTTATTCGTTTAACGGGTTGTCCTCTGCGTTGTGACTATTGTGATACCACATATGCTTTTAAAGGCGGTGAATGGTTTTCCTTTGATAAAATTCTTACAGAAGTAAAAAAATACAATACAAAGTATGTCACGGTTACCGGCGGGGAACCGTTGGCGCAAAAAAAATGTATTAATTTACTTCAATTATTGTGTGATGAAGGTTATGACGTTTCTCTGGAAACCAGTGGCGCTTTTGATATTTCAGCCGTTGATAAACGAGTAAGTCGTGTAATGGATCTGAAAACACCTGCATCTAAAGAAGAAGCAAAAAATTATTACAAAAATATTAAATTGCTGACTTCACATGATCAGTTAAAATTTGTTCTTTGCGATCGCAATGATTACGAATGGGCTGTTGATAAAATAAAAGAATATGATTTGTTATCGAAATGTGAAGTTATATTTTCCAGCAGTCATCAACAATTAAAACCGCAACAACTTGCGGACTGGATTTTACAAGATCAGTTAGCGGTACGTTTTCAGATGCAGCTACATAAGTATCTCTGGAATGATGAGCCTGGTCGATAAAAGAATAGTCACGAAGCGCACAAAGACACGAAGAAAAAGAAAAGAATAAACCATGGGTGACACGGGGTGCACGGGGAATAATCATTTTTTAATTCTTCAGAAATATGTAGGTTGGCTCAAGCGAAGCGGAGCCAACAAATTTAGATTTTTTGTTGGTTCCGTCGTGTTACTCCTTGAACCAACCTACAGAACCGGGTTTTAAATATTAAATTCTTTCCCTGTGCTCCCCGTGGTTTTATCTTGAAAATCTTCGTGCCCTTTGTGTTCTTTATTGCAATTCTTTTGTAAAATTACCGAATGACTAAAACAGCCGTTGTTCTTGTTTCAGGTGGTCTCGATTCGGCCACTATTCTCGCCATTGCTCGTGATGCAGGTTATGACTGTTATGCGATGAGCTTTAATTATGGTCAGCGTCATAAGGTTGAACTGGAAAGTGCCAGGTTAGTTTCCAATAAACTCGGTGCACTTGAGCATAAAGTTGTTCATCTTGGTTTAAATGACATTGGTGGTTCTGCTTTAACTGATGAGACTATTGCTGTCCCGCAGCATCAGTTAGAAGAAATATCTGACGGAATCCCCGTCACTTATGTACCTGCGCGAAATACCGTATTTTTATCACTCGCTTTAGGTTGGGCAGAGGTTTTAGATGCGGAGGCGATTTTTATTGGGGTGAATGCGGTTGATTATTCTGGCTATCCGGATTGTCGTCCTGAATATATTGAAGCCTTCCAGACAATGGCAAACCTTGCCACCAAAAAAGGGGTGGAAGGACATCTTATTCAGATTAAAACGCCACTGATCAATTTGACTAAAGCTGAAATTATCCTGAAAGGCACTGAATTAGGTGTGGACTATGCAAAAACATTGTCCTGCTATGTCCCCGATGCTGAGGGCAAAGCATGTGGTTTGTGTGATTCTTGCCGTTTACGTCAGCAAGGCTTTGAAGCAGCAAATTTACCTGATCCCACGTCTTATTCTAAAAAATAGTCTGATCACGAAAGTGGTGAATAATGCACCTTCCTGATAGCTCACTAGTTTTGTGGGTTACATCGTGATTGGCTTCGGCTATAATGCGGGCTTAAATTATTAAGTATTAGACTATTAAAATAGACATATAAAACAAACAGTTATTACTAGAGGGACTTCTGTCATGTCATTCGAAAGCTTCTTGTCGGCACAATCATTTTTTTTGTGGTCGACATTTATCATCGCCTTCATTCTGGGTGTAGTGGTTAATAAAACTAATTTTTGCACCATGGGTGCGGTATCCGATTTAGTAAACATGGACGATGCAGGACGTTTTCGTGCCTGGATTTTGGCCGCAACGGTAGCTCTGATTGGCGTAATAATCCTTGAAGCTCTGGGACGAGTTGACCTGTCTTCAACATTGCCTCCATATCGTGGTAGTGAATTCCAATGGGGGCGTTACATTTTAGGTGGCGTTCTTTTTGGTATTGGTATGACGTTCGCCAGTGGCTGTGGTAACAAAACACTTATTCGTATCGGTGGTGGTAATATCAAATCAATTTTTGTATTTGCCGTGATTGCTGTCATCGCTTATTACATGGTTGACCCGTTTAAAGAGTTACCTTCAACCTGGTATCAAACTTACTTTTCATCATGGTTAGGTCAGGCATCTATCTCTTTAAGTACACCACAAGACTTAGGCAGTATTGTTGGTAACTGGTTTGGTGTTTCTGCACTGACGATGCGTATTACCCTGGGTGTTGTTATTGCGGTGCTCGCTCTGCGTTATATCTTTAAGTCTAAAGATTTCCGCGAAAGTGGAGACAATATTTTTGCCGGTGTAGTGATTGGTATTATTATTTTACTGGCATGGTACTTCACTTCAAATGTTGCTGTTGCGACTGATGATGGCCCAGTGAGCATGACCCAGTTCTATGGTGAATGGGACATGATGATGGATAGTGAAGAAGGTAAGCCAAAAAATGGTTCTACTAACTTACAAGCACAATCCTTTACCTTTATTAGCCCAATTGGCCAAATATTTGGTTATCTTGGTTCAAGTTTCTCAAGTGCCTTTTTAACCTTTGGTGTCGTATCGGTTTTAGGTGTTATTTTTGGTTCATTCATCTGGACATTAATTACACGCAGTTTCCGCATCGAGTGGTTTAATTCATTCAAAGACTTCTACATGCATATGATAGGTGCTGTTTTAATGGGGTTTGGGGGGGTTCTGGGCCTTGGTTGTACCGTCGGACAGGGGATTACAGGTGTATCTACATTAGCTTTAGGTTCATTCCTGGTCTTTATTAGTATTGTCTTCGGCAGTGCTTTGACCATGAAAATTCAATACTACCAAATGGTTTATGAAGATGAAGCCGGCTTTGTTAAGTCACTTTTAAGCTCATTAGTGGATATGAAGTTACTCCCTGCGGGCATGCGTAAACTAGACGCAATTTAATTCAATTTTTAGGCCAATATCGGCTCATTGGGACTTGTTATTCCCAGTGAGTTCGGTAAAATTCCGGCCTCCAAACAAGGGCCGTTAGCTCAGTTGGTAGAGCAGTGGACTTTTAATCCATTGGTCCCGCGTTCGAGTCGCGGACGGCC
>VAPK010679544.1_pt1 | contig 14712 bp, 7 predicted proteins | sample 3395031 | NCBI WGS metagenome assembly VAPK01 (sample SAMN08290443, study PRJNA428436) | hydrothermal vent metagenome | isolation source: Deep-sea hydrothermal vent chimney 1 | place: Pacific Ocean: Juan De Fuca Ridge
CATGCATTTTAAAACGACTTCCTGCACTATTTAGGTACGTTTTTAGCGTGTCTCTATCTGCCTTTCTTAGGTCTCTAAAGGTGTGAATGTTATTTGTGTTTAGCAATTCTTCAATTTTGGGGCCGATACCCTCAATCATTTTTAGGTCATTGTTAATTTCTGTGAGATTAGTTTTTTCTTGCTGCGTTTGTTGTTTTATTTTTTCAGCTGCTTTTTGAGTGCGAGCCATAAAAGCTTGGTATTCTTTTAGTTTCTCCCACTCACCTTTTGCTGCGAGGCTTGCTTGATGGGGCCAAGTCTGGGCTTCTTTAGGTGATACTTGGTTTGCATTATTGGTATTAAGTGTTTCAATAATGGTTTGTTTGCTACTGTCTCGTAGATCTATATAGGATTTGATGCCTCGCTGTCTTAGTTCATCTTCAACGTCTGTATCAATGCCACTGATTTTGGTTAAATCGTCAATTCTAGGTGTTGAGTAGTTTGTAAAAGCGTTTTCTTTTGTAACCACATGGGCTTTTGTGCGATTACTGTTTGTTAATGATTGCGGTGTAGTTAAGTTTCTATGTTTGATAGAGCCAGAACGCCTTCTTCTCTTAACGGTTACTTTGTTGTTAGCGACTAAAAGCTTTCTTATTAACCAGCAAAGGAGGAATCCTAACAAGAAGGCTCCCGCAAGCATCACTAAGATTTCTAAAGTTGCGTCTTGCTGGTTGTAAGTTTGCGTAACATCATTATTAAACATGGTTCTATCCTTGATCTAAATATTTTTGGTTATTACGTTTGGGTTTAACGTCTTTAAACCTATTCCATTGGAGCAATTTCTACGCGTCTATTTTTAAGACGACCAATTTGGGTTTTATTATCATAAAGTGGTTGTGATTCACCGCGTGACATAATATCTATCTGTTGTATCGGCGCACCTTTGATAATCAGCATCTCTCTAATCACCATCACTCTGCGTATACCTAATGCTAGATTGGCTTGTTTGGGGCCTGTTGCATCAGTATGACCCGTTAGTTGAATGGTATTTTTTGTTGATGTCATCATCCATTTTACGACTTCATCAAAATAGTTTGATGCTTCTGTTGTCAAGATAGGGTTTGTAGAGCTAGAAGGGAAATACAAACGCGATGGTTGGAAGGCATTAGATTTAGCACCTTCAATTGCCTCAACAGTTAATTTACCTTTGTCTGCAATATCATCCGGTTTTGCATCTGATGTTTCTGTAACTGTCGTTGCAGGTTCAGCAGGTTCTTGGGGCGTTACTATTTCTGTCGGTGTAGTTATTGCAGCTTTGGCTTCAGCAAGCAGTATTTTCTGCACAGCCGCAGCAAGTGCTTGGCTTTCTGCATAATGCAAGTCGTTAAAGCTATCTAAAATATCAGGGATACCATCGTTATCAATATCCAATAGTGATTTGCCATCGTTGTCAATTTCATTAATATCTGCGATACCATCCATATCAGTATCGGCATTTAAAGGATCTGACCCAAGTGATATTTCTAGTGAGGTGAGTAGGCCATCATTATCATCATCGATATCAACAGGATTGATAATCCCATCGTTGTCGGTATCCTTTAATGAGTCGGTGTTTTGTCCTAATTCTTCATAATCACTTAAACCATCACCATCCGTATCACTGAGTAAGGGATTGGTACCTATCTTAATTTCATATCGAGTGAGTAGTGAGTCATTGTCATCATCAGCATCTATTAGATTAAGAATGCCATCAGCATCCGTGTCTAAAGGATCATTGATATTATTACCGATTTCTTCATTGTCATTAATGCCATCACCATCTGAATCTATTTCTTTGGGATTACTGGCTAGTTTTTCTTCTTGTGCATCGGTAAGACCATCATTGTCTTCATCGCTATCATCAACAACATCGAGTGCATCAATCACTCCATCAAGATCAGAATCTAATGGAATACTTGGATTTTCTCCAACTTCTTGAGCATCGTTAAGCCCGTCACCATCAGTGTCTGCTTTGGTTGGGTCAGTGTTTAATTGCGCTTCTAGTGTATCGCTAAGTCCGTCACCATCTTGGTCGAGTATATTATCGCTATCAAGAGCATCAATTTTTCCATCGATATCAGTGTCGAGTGGCTCGTCCATTAAATCACCAATCTCAGCACCATCTGATAAGCCATCACCATCACTATCTGCTAGCAATGTATTTGTGCCAAGTAGTATTTCAACAGCTGTTTCTAGGCCATCATCATCATCATCTGTATCTAGAGCATTGATAATACCGTCGCCGTCTGTATCGAGTGGTTTATCTGTATTACTGCCAATTTCATTAAGATCACTTATTCCATCATCGTCAGTATCAGCACGCAAAGAACTGGTACCAATTTTCTCTTCTATTAAGGTTGAGATTCCATCATTATCATCGTCTAAATCAAGCGCATCAATAATGCCGTCATTATCTGTGTCGAGTGGGTTGAAGAGATTAGAGCCTACTTCTTCGTTGTCAGGAATACTGTCACCATCAGTATCTCTGAGTAGCACATCAGTACCAATTTTATTCTCTTCTTCATCGCTTAAACCATCATTATCCGTATCAACTACAGCGATAGATTTAATGGGAGTTTCTGGTGCATTATCTTGTTGTTGTGTGGTTGCTTGCTGTGTAATCGAGGTATCATTTCCACAAGTATTTTTGATTTTACAAGCATAGCGCCACCAGCTGCCCGTAAACCATAGCGCAGTAGTAACTAGAACCAATAAAATGGAGAGTTTGAGTGAACTTTTCTTCATGAAAATTTTATTCCTTAATTCCTTTTAAGCAATTTTTCTGACTACTACTAACTGTGCTGTGTTTGGAATGGTTGTAGAGATCCATTATTGAGGTATTTTATAACTAACTGGGATGTTTTAATGATACAAACGGATTAAACCCAAATTTCATGAGATAAATGGCAGTTTAGAGGTATAAAATAAAGCACACCTCCCCCTTTTTTTGCTGTTTTATACGTTGTTTAGAATACAAAAGGGCAAAAAATAGGGGGGGTGTGCTTTTAATATGTGTATCTAGCTGCTTTTAGACCTCTTTTCAGCTAAATGATAGATCCAAAAGCTTAAACCCATGGTTAAAAGCACGGATGCAGCAAAAATATACAGCCCATAATGCACTTCGACCTTGGCAAGCACACCTAGTTTTACAGAAACCAAGAGTAGAGCGACGACAAACACATCGAGCATTGACCATTTACCTAAAGTTTCTATCACGTGCAATGCTTTATCTAAAAAAGAACCTTTTTTGTATTCCAAATTTAAAATGAGGATGAGGCTGGCTATTTTAATAACAGGTATACATAAACTAAAGATAGCAATAACAAAAAATAAGAACCATTCCTTTTGTGAGAACAACCCCGTCACTGTTGTAAACAAAGTCACTGTATTTTCAAAGAAGTAGAGTTTTTCTAAGGTAAGAAGTGGGGCGCTTACGCCGATGATAAGCATCGATAAAGCCGTTAACAGTAGTAGATTAATGGCAATGCCTTGCTTAGGATAGGTTCGTATGATTGATCTCATTATTAATACCACTTATTAAAAAGTAAAACTTGCCACGCTAGACACTTTAGATGATGATTATTACTTGAAATTCAAGCATAAAGGTATAGATAAATGTTAGACACCTACCACCAACATGTCAAAGACCGCGCCGCAGAAGGCATTCCACCTAAACCGTTAAATGCTGAACAAACGGCTAGTTTGGTTGAACTGCTTAAAAATCCAGCTGAGGCAGATGAGGGTGAATTGCTTGAACTATTAATGAATCGTATTCCAGCAGGTGTTGATGAAGCAGCTTATGTTAAAGCAGGTTTTTTAGCAGCGGTAGCTAATGGTGAAACTAAATCTCCTTTAGTGGATGCGGTTAAAGCTGTTGAATTATTGGGCACAATGCTGGGTGGATATAACATTCAACCACTGATTAATTCACTTAAAGATGATGCGCTTGCACCAACGGCAGTAAAAGCCTTATCTAAAACCTTATTAATGTTTGATGCCTTCCATGATGTTAAAGAATTAGCCGATGGAGGCAATGATTATGCAACACAGGTTGTACAATCTTGGGCAGATGCAGAATGGTTTACTTCGCGTCCAAAATTAGCGGATAAAATTACTGTAACTGTTTTTAAAGTACCGGGTGAAACTAACACGGATGATTTATCGCCTGCGCCTGATGCTTGGTCGCGCCCTGATATTCCTCTTCATGCTTTGGCGATGCTTAAAATGCCACGCCCAAACTTTACAGATAAGCCACTTGAAACCATTGAAGAGCTAAAAGAAAAAGGGCATCCCATTGCTTATGTGGGCGATGTTGTGGGTACGGGTTCTTCACGAAAATCTGCGACCAATTCTGTTTTATGGAAGATGGGTAATGACATTCCTTTTATTCCAAACAAACGCGATGGTGGCTATTGTTTTGGTAATAAAATTGCACCAATATTTTTTAATACCATGGAAGATGCAGGCGCATTGCCGATAGAAATGGATGTTTCTAAAATGGAAATGGGTGATGTGATTGATGTTTACCCGTATGAAGGCGTAGCAAAACGTGATGGCACGGATGAAGTTATCGCTACCTTTGAATTGAATACGCCCGTGCTGGTAGATGAAGTACAAGCAGGTGGGCGTATACCCTTAATTATTGGACGCGGTTTAACTGAGCGCGCGCGCGAATCTTTAGGTTTACCCGTGCTTGATTTATTCGCAAAACCTGTAGAGCCAGAACCTTCAACCAAAGGCTATACGCTGGCACAAAAAATGGTGGGCAAAGCCTGTGGTTTGGATGGCGTACGCCCTGATCAATATTGTGAGCCTAAAATGACAACCGTTGGCTCTCAAGACACAACAGGACCTATGACGCGTGATGAGTTAAAAGACTTGGCGTGTTTAGGCTTTTCCGCTGATTTAACCATGCAATCATTTTGTCACACAGCGGCATATCCTCGTCCGATTGATATTGATACACAACACACGCTTCCAGAATTTATTATGAATCGTGGCGGTGTTTCATTACGTGCAGGCGACGGTGTTATTCACTCATGGCTAAATCGTATGTTATTGCCAGATACTGTGGGTACGGGTGGTGATTCGCATACACGTTTCCCGATTGGTATTTCATTCCCTGCAGGTTCTGGCTTAGTTGCATTTGCCGCCGCCACAGGCGTTATGCCACTTGATATGCCTGAATCTGTTTTGGTGAGATTTACAGGTACTATGCAAGCAGGTATCACCTTGCGAGATTTGGTTAATGCAATACCTTATGCCGCCATTCAAAAGGGATTATTAACCGTTGAAAAGAAAGGGAAAATCAATGTTTATTCTGGACGAGTTCTTGAGATTGAAGGCTTACCTGACCTAAAAGTTGAACAGGCCTTTGAATTATCAGATGCAGCAGCAGAGCGCTCTGCTGCAGGTTGTTCTATCAAGCTGAACAAAGAACCTATTATTGAATATCTAAACTCAAATATCACACTGTTAAAGTGGATGATTGCAGAAGGTTATGGTGATGAACGTACCATCGCAAGACGCATCAAAGCAATGCAAGATTGGTTGTCAAATCCTGAATTATTGGAAGCCGATGCCGATGCTGAATACGCAGAAGTGATCGAAATAAATATGGATGAAATCAAAGAGCCGTTATTGGCTTGCCCAAATGACCCTGATGATGTAAAGACTTTATCAGATGTTGCTGGAGCTAAGGTTGATGAAGTGTTTATCGGTTCGTGCATGACCAATATCGGTCACTTTAGAGCCGCAGGTAAGTTGCTTGAGAAAGCAGGTACAACCGTTCCGACACGATTGTGGATTGTCCCTCCTACAAAAATGGATGAGCATCAGTTAATGGAAGAGGGCTACTATAATATATTTGGACGCGCAGGAGCACGAACAGAAATGCCCGGTTGCTCATTGTGTATGGGTAATCAAGCACGAGTGGAAGCCGGTTCGACCGTAGTTTCAACTTCAACTAGAAACTTTCCTAATCGTTTAGGCGATGGTGCTGATGTTTATTTAGGTTCAGCCGAGTTAGCAGCAGTAGCCGCATTGATTGGTAAGCTTCCGACAAAAGAAGAATATATGGCGTATGCCAGTGAGCTGGATACGATGTCGGATGATATTTATCGTTATCTAAATTTTAATGAGATTGCAAGCTACCAAAAATCAGCAGATGATATTGAGGTACATATAAAGGGGATTCCTGTTATTGCGGCTTGATAGATAAAATGTAAATAGGATATAAGTCTTGTTTACGATGCCGTAGCAATCGACTCATTTGCCTTTTTTTCTTTGGTGAATTTAGTAAGTTCATCCAGTGGACAAGGCTTTCCGATGTTATAACCTTGAACAAAATCGATGCCAATCTTTTTTACTGCATTATATATTTCTTCAGTTGAAACATATTCTGCGACTGTTTTAATTGAAAGTGCCTTCGCTGTTTGATGGATGGATGAAACTACAATTTCATCGGTTTCGTTGTTACAGATGTCCTTGATAAAAGAGCCATCAATTTTTAAATACTTAACAGGAAGATGCTTTAAGTAACTAAATGATGACAATCCACTACCAAAATCATCCAATGCAAAGCTACAACCCAATGCTTGTAAATCGTTGATAAAGCTAATGCATCGATCTAGATTTGTAATGATGGCTGTTTCGGTGATTTCAAAACAAATACTTTTTGCTTCTTCAGGGTTAAGTTCTACTGTTTCTACAATTTCTTTTAATGCATTTACATCACTTAACGTCACGCCTGATAAGTTAATGTTTATATGGAATCCTTTGTTTTTCTTTAAATATTCAATGGATTTATTAATCACCCAAAGGTCAATATCGCGTATTTTACCGTAGCGTTCTGCAATGGGTAAAAAAGCATCCGGTGGAATAATTTTACTGCCGTCTTTCATTCGTAAGAGAACTTCTATGTGAGATTTTTCACCACTATCAGTAGAAGTTGGCTCGATGATTTGACCATAAAGCATCAAACGATCTTCTTCTATGGCTGAGTTAACTAGGCTTACGAAATTGGTATTGGTTTTCTTTTCTTCTATCTCTTCGTGATCATAGTCGGCTAAATAGACTTGGTTACGCCCATTCTCTTTTGCAGCATAACAGGCCATGTCAGCTTGGCTCATTATCTTTTCCACATCTGTCGTTAGCTTATCAATGTTCGAAACACCGATACTAACACCCACGCTGAATAAGTTTGTTTCCCAAGAGAATCTAAATTTAGCAACACTTTGTTTAATACGTTCTGCTAAATCAAGAGCATATTCAAGGGTGCAGTCATGTAAAATAATACCAAACTCATCACCACCTAATCTTGATAATACATCGGTAGCTCTAATATCAATGCTGATTATTTCAGAAACTTGTTGGAGGAGTAAATCTCCTGCCTGGTGTCCACATACATCATTCACAATTTTAAAACGGTCTAGATCTAAAAATAGGAGAACGTGATTGCTGGTGTTATTGCGATATACCACGCGCTGTAAGTGTGATTCAAAACCACGTCGATTCAATAAATGAGTCAATGGGTCATGTGTTGCTTGCCACTTCAATTCATTTTCAATCTTTAGTGTATGTGTTACGTCTTGAATGACGATAACGTAACTGGATACATCACCACTATTATTAACCACACCTTTTGCATTTACTTGGATAGATAGTTTATTACCAGAATTAGTGACTAAGTTAAGTGGCATCACGTTTTTCCAAACACCCTTTATCTCAAGGTATTCAAAGAACATTTTTGTGATGTCATTATTTTTATCTTCAGTGTCAAAAAGTTTAAAATAGTTGTTTATATTTTGATCTTTGTATTCATCACCTGATACCTCAAGGAATGATTCTGCCTTAGGGTTCATATAGAGTATTTCTAATTCTCTATTAAGCGTAATCACACCATTAGATATAGCATTCAATGTTGTTTGGAGCTTTGAGCGTTCTAAGCGCAATTTTATTTCAGATATTTCACTTATCTGATTATTACTTATTAGCTGTTTGTGCTGATAGCAAGATATACAGGCATATCCCAGCCTTTTTACTATAGGAATTAATGCTTGTGCGAGGTTTTTATGCAATTCATTCTTGTAACGTTCAAAAATGATATAACCCACATTTTTTATAGAGAAAAAGTATCTGTGCATATCATTGGATGAAACTGAATCTACAAATTCGGTTTTTGTAGGCAGATTCATGAAGCTACTTTCAAAAACATCGTATTCAGTTTCTGAAATATTGGGGTAGCTAACGGTTAAGTTTTCACAAGTATATTCATCATTCTTCTTTAAAAGAATGTGGATAGAAGGTGCGTTGAGAGTCTTAATTGCCGTGCTAGAGAATTTTTCTAACATCTCTTTTATTTCAAGTGATTTACCAACCGCCATGAGTAATTCGTGTTGGATTAGTACGATATCAAGTGTGTCTGTCGTTTTCATAGTTCACCTGATAATCTTGAGATTACAATAGACTTATTATGCAGATGTAAAAGCCTTGATGCGCCTGTGGCAATTTCACCAATGGATAGAGCGCCTACAACACTTTCTGAATGTGGTAGATGTTTATTTAACATTCTTATTTCTTTTGAATACCCATTATGATCTGCATCATCTCTATGAGCACAACTGAAGATGAAAGTTGCCACAGTATTACTTTCTTCTTTTAATTTGAGTTCTTCTAGTTCTTTATCAACTTCTTCTCTTGCTGAGTCTTCTGTACCAGACAATATATGAACTTTTGAATATTCGGGAATATTTCCAATAAACTCTATTTTGTCATCGGTGAATCGAATAGGCTCTCTTACCAATAATTCACCATCAATATTTTCGATACCAATAGGGTATTCACTAAAGAATGAAGAGAATGTGGTGCTTTTAAAATTATGGTCTCTAAATAATGTATTGTGCTTTTTATAGAAAGAGATAATAGGCTCATAGTTTAGTGTTTGAATTTTTGTCTTGTAGGATGATGTGACTAGGTGTGGGCCAGATTGTTTCTGCCATCCGTGTGTTGTTGTTATTTTAGATTTATGATTGGTTGCAACTGTCTGCATCACATTTTTTAACAAGCCTTCATTCGTGAAAATACAAGGTGTTGATTCAAGTGAATTTGACCCAGCACCACCACCAGCAAAGGTAGCGCGAAAACCTATTTTTTTATAAAGTACATCAAGATTGTCTTCAAGTTTTGCAACAGCCGAATCAATGAAAATTAAATATTCACCATTGTCTTTAGCATCGTGCGTTTGTTTAGAAGAACCCACTAGATCTTTTATCGTACTTGTATTTTCAATGTTCTTATAATTGGTGATTTTAACATCGTTGTACCACGCAATAACGGTAGAACCTTTTGCTAGTAATTGGTCTTTAAAAATTATTTTTGGAAAAATTCCGCCAGAAACAGGCAACTCTAAAGCTTCCAAAATAGGATCCATGATCTCTTTAGTAAATTCATTGCCTGAGGCAGAAATAATTGTCAGTGCTTTGGGTTTAGTTTTTAATACTTTGTCTATTAGTGCCAATAGTTTATGTATTTTCCCAGACTTTTCTAAAAAAGCAGAAATATCACTCATGATTTTATTTTTTTTATTTTTATTAGATCAAAATGTAACACCTAAAGACTGATAGTAAGCTGAACAGGAAATTAATTTAGTTTTATAAGCGTTGTTTACGATAAAAGGTTAATAAAAATAGTAATTTAGCGCCATTTTTACATTATTCATGTGTTTTTAATCCTTACTTTTCATATAAAAGAGCAAACGGTTTCACTCTAATAATCAAGTTGTCCGTTTAAAAACAAACGGCAAGCTTGCTAAAAAGGAAGGGGGTGTGCAGGGCAAACACATTAAAATAAAACTGTTTATCAATGACTTAAGATCACATAGGGTTTCCCCGCACCCTTCGACTCCGCTCAGGGGGCTACTATATGCCAAGATAACCGTTTCAGTACCCTGAGCGGAGTCGAAGGGCACGGCAAATCATGTTGAAACTCACTTTAAAGTACCAAACTCTACACAAACTTATGAATCAGGTTCTTTTTAATGTGTTTGCCCTAGTGGGGCTTTTAAAATGTGTATTACAAATAAATACATTCTATGTCTGCCTTCCTACCACAAAGGGCAAATACTCAGCTTTCCATGCATTTTCTTCGATGTATTCTTCGAGATTTAGTTTCTCTAAACCCTCTAGCGTAGTATTTTTCTCTTTGATGGCTAAATCCAAGACTCGCTGTGTAATAAACATACTTACCGATTGTAAATCGGAGATAGGTGGATATATTTTTTTATCTTGGATGTAGTTTTGTGCAGTGTAATCGGCTAAAGCGATTGCTGATTCAATAATCATAGAGTCTGTAATAGCAGTACATTCACCTAAAACACTGGCAAAGCCTAGACCAGGGAATATAAATGCGTTGTTGCCTTGTCCGATTGTGTAAGTTTTTCCATTGCTGATTACATCAGGGAAGGGGCTACCCGAAGCAACAATGGCATCTCCCGAACCCTTATTAGCGCACCACTTATAAATATCTTCTGGCACAGCTTCTACATTTGAGGTTGGATTTGAAAGTGGAAAAATAATGGGTGTTTCTGAATTCTGAGCCATACCTTCAATCATCTCTTGGGTGAATAGCCCAGGAACACCTGTTAACCCCAATAGTACCGTTGGCTTTGCTTGCTGGATAACTTCCATCAATGAAGGAATATCTCCTTCAATATCCCAGCTCTCATAGATATCACTAAACTGCATGATCGGTTTTTTATAAGCATCGGGGCTGATGCCTTCTACGACAAGCCCAAACTCGTCCATAATAAACATTTGTTTGCGCGCTTGTTCTCGGCTAAGTCCTTCGCGTACCAAGCCATCTTGAATAACCTTTGCTACGCCTACGCCACCTGCGCCTGCGCCGACGACTACGATTTTTTGATCGGCTAAAGTTTCGCCTTTAATTTTACAGGCACTTAACAAGCCAGCTAATACGACTGCGCCGGTGCCTTGAATATCATCATTAAAACTTGGGAGTTTGTCTTTGTAGCGCTCAAGTACTGCAAAGGCTACATCCTTAGCAAAATCTTCCCACTGGATAATGGCTTTTGGCCAGCGCTTTTGTACGGCATCAACAAATTGATCTAATACTTTAAAGTAAGCATCACCCGTTAAGCGTTTTTCTCTTACGCCTAAATAGCCAGGGTCTTCACGTAAGTCTTCACGGTCTGTTCCAACATCAAGGTCAACTGCTAGTGTATTGAATGGGCTTAAACCACCACCTGCTGTGTAAAGCGCAAGTTTGCCAATGCTGATGGCTAAACCACCGTGACCTTGATCTCCAATGCCTAAAATGGCGGATGAATCGGTTGCTACAATCATGCGCACATCGTTCCAAGGATAGTTATTTACTATAGCATCAGCGCGTTGAATATTGTCAGCGGTAAAGGTTAAACCACGAGGTGAACGATAAAGAGAGCTGTATTGTTGCACCGCTTTACCTACGGTTGGCGTGTAAATAATGGGCATCATTTCTTCAAGGTGTTTTGAAATGAGCGCATAAAATAAAACTTCATTACGTTCTTGTACGGCACGTAAAAATTGATATTGAGCGATGTCTGAAGTTTGGTTAATGAAGCCGGTATAAAGTCGTGTGACTTGATCTTCTAAACTCACGACAACAGGTGGTAATAAACCTTCAAAACAAAAGTCAATGCGTTCTTGTTCCGTAAAAGCAGTGCCTTTATTGAGCGCGGTTAGACGTAATATCTCAATTCCTCTGGAATAGACTTCGAGATACTTTTGTTTGTTGTTATCGGTTTTTAGGTCGAAAAAAGGGCTGAGTGCTTGAGTATTTGATGTCATTAGTGTTGTTTCTGTTTAATGCGATAAGCGTGTAAGAGAGGTTCTGTATATCCACTGGGTTGTTCGCGACCTTTTAGTGCAAGGTCAAGTGCCGTTTGGAAGGCAATACCATCGTAGTCAGGCGCCATCGCTTTGTAGAAAGGGTCGTGTGAATTTTGTTCATCAACTACAATCGCCATTTCTTTAAAAGCAGAAGTAATCGCATCGATAGAGCAAAGATTATGATGCAACCAATTTGCTATAAGCTGACTTGAGATTCGTAAAGTGGCACGATCTTCCATTAAGGCGACATTGTGTGTGTCGGGTACTTTTGAACAACCTACGCCGTGATCAATCCAACGCACAACATAACCGAGAATACTTTGGGTATTATCGCGTAGTTCATTTGTGATTTGATCTTCTGAAAGAGAGCTTGTTATGAGAGGAGGCTTCACCATGAGAGGAGGCTTCACCATAAGAGGAATTGTCAAAATATCATCAAGGCTCGCAGGCACACGGTGCGCTAATTCATTTTGTACGTGCGCCACATTTACCTGATGATAATGCATAACGTGTAAGGTCGCGGCAGTAGGTGAGGGAACCCATGCACAGTTTGCGCCTGCAAGCGGGTGCTGAATTTTGTCTTTAAGCATATCTGCCATCAAATCAGGCATTGCCCACATTCCTTTACCGATTTGCGCTTTGCCGGGTAAACCACATTGGATGCCGATATCGACATTCCAATCTTCGTAGGCCTTTATCCACGGTTGAGTTTTCATTTCTGCTTTGGGTAAAAATGCGCCTGCTTCCATGCTGGTGTGGATCTCATCGCCTGTGCGATCTAAGAACCCAGTGTTGATAAAAATCAGTCGCTCTTTCGCTTGTCGTATACATTCTTTAAGGTTGACGGTAGTGCGTCGCTCCTCATCCATGATGCCCACTTTCATGGTGTTTTTGGATAAGCCAAGTGCTTCTTCAATTTTGCCAAACAAATCGACTGTAAAGCGCACTTCATCAGGACCATGCATTTTAGGTTTAACGATATATAGACTGTTGCTGGCAGAATTTTTGTAAGGACTATTGCCTTTGTAATCATGCATAAAGGCAAGTGCGGTTATCATGCCATCTAGTATTCCTTCAGGAATACTTTTACCGTTGAACTTCACCGCATCAATCGTCATTAGATGTCCAACATTACGCACCAGTAATAAACTACGTCCTGAAAGCGTTATTGTTTGACCATCAAGCGCAATAAATTCGCGATCTGGATTTAACTGACGTTTAAGTGTTTTGCCGTTTTTTTCAAATGACTGTTCAAGATTGCCTTTCATCAAACCAAGCCAGTTTTGATACACGATGACCTTATCTTCGGCATCTACTGCAGTGACGGAATCCTCACAATCTTGAATCGTAGTAATAGCTGATTCTAAGAGTACATCTTTAACACCAGAAAGCATGGTTTTGCCAATAAGACTGCAAGGGTCGATTTGAATTTCGATATGCAGTCCGTTGTTTTTGAATAATAAACTATAAGCGCTGGCATCATCTTCGGAGTAGCCTATAAAAGCAGTGGTATTTTTTAGTTCGGCAATATGTCCATTCTCTAAAATTACCTGCAACACTTTTCGCTTACCTGAATCTATCAAGCTATAAGCAGACACCATGCCGTGCTTGCCTTCAGTTAAGGGTAGTACTGAATCTAAAAACTCATTCGCAATCTCAACAACTTCAGCTCCACGTTTGGGGTTATGACTTTTGCCTTTGGCAAGCTCACCTTCATTGGGGATAACGTCTGTGCCATAAATCGCATCAAACAAACTACCCCAGCGAGCATTAGTCGCATTGAGTGAAAAGCGTGCATTGTTGATCGGTACAACTAACTGCGGCCCTGCGATGGCTTTGATTTCGGGGTCTACATTTTCAGTGCTGATACTAAAATCATCACCTTCTTCGACAATGTAGTTGATGTCTTTTAAAAATTGTTTGTACTTTATTGGATCGTGATCAACATCTTTATGCTGAATATGCCAAGCGTCAATCTGTGATTGCAAATCATCACGGGTTGCTAACAGTGCTTTATTTCTTGGGATAAATTCTTCGAGTATTCGCTGAAAAGACTCCCAAAAACTGTCTTCAACTATGCCTGTTTCAGGCAAGATCTGTTTGACCACAAGGTCATAAAGTCTTGAGTCTATTTCTAATAGATCTTTGTGAATTTGTTGTGCCATTGAACGCCTATACGCTTAAAGTTTGCTATAGCTTAAGCGTAGAACATTTATCACAAAATGACTGAATAATTCATGAAAGTATTCATCTGTTTTTCTTATAAATTTGAATATAAACTATTGGTTTTGTATGAGGAATGAAGTGCTATAGTCAAAGCATGAGTCAATCCCAATTTAAGTCTAAGAAAATCGCACAAGCTATCCTGCAAGGTTTTGATAATCATTTCAGAATATTCAGCGAAATAACCGAAGGTGCGCAACAGCGTTTTGAAGAAGCGGACTGGAAGGCAGAGCGCAAGTACTCGCGCTTGCGCATCCAGTTTTATGACACACGAGTGCATGAAGCGATTGAAACACTCAATAATGATTTTGAGATACAACCTTTTAGCAATAATGATTGGGCAGAAGTAAAGTCGCAATTTATCTTGTTGTTGCAAAACCATCAGCAACCTGAATTGGCAGAAACATTCTATAACTCATTGTTTTGTAGTATTTTTCAGCGTGAGTATTATACTAATGACTATATTTTTATTCGTAGCTCAGTGTCTAAAGAATATATCCAGTCTGATGTCCCAACTTACAAAGCTTATTATCCTGCCAATAGCGGTTTCTTCTCATCTATCGAAAATGTGTTAAACCAATTTACG
>VAPK010382752.1_pt1 | contig 14708 bp, 11 predicted proteins | sample 3395031 | NCBI WGS metagenome assembly VAPK01 (sample SAMN08290443, study PRJNA428436) | hydrothermal vent metagenome | isolation source: Deep-sea hydrothermal vent chimney 1 | place: Pacific Ocean: Juan De Fuca Ridge
ATTCGGCTGAATGAATATTTTGCTTAAGCCATGAAAGAAAAACCCGAGTTACTTAAGCTAAATAAATTTCTGCCATTCATTGCCAATGTTACTGACAATCAATATGCCTTGGTGATTATTGATCCATCAGGAAACCCCGTTGCTATTGAAACTGCAACAACAGCTTCCACTAGTTTTACTGACCAATTGCCTAAACTAATTGAGCAAATAAATAGTGATTGGTGCGCTTTATCTGACAATCAGAATTTTCTGCAAATATCCCCGCAAACCGCCCTACTCCGATTATATTTTCAATTGGGAGCAAGCCAAAAACCCTTTTATCTGTCCCTTCTCATTCAGCAAGATCTGTCTGATGAGGAACGGCAACATCTTGTCGCGCTGTTAAGCAACATCAGTAAATGTCTAATTGACGATTACAATCTCGATATTGCTCTAGCCGGGATGGCGGATGAGCTTGCGGTCCGCTATGAGGAACTTAATTTGTTCTATGGCATGGACGACTCTGAAAGCCTGGCTAACAATAACAATGAATATGAAGCATTAAACCAATTAATCATTAATAGTTCTGACTATCTCAATATTGATTTAATTCTGTTATATCTTCCCGAACAAAATTTGGCAATCCAGCATTTAGCACTCAATAATAATCTTCAGAATCAACAATCGGAAATTCTGGAAGCTATTAAAGGCTCTTTATGTCAACTCTTGTTAGAAAGTCGAGAAACCATTGTCATTAATCGAGATTCCGATACCGACTGGACAGATGCCAATTTTAAACTTCCTTGTAAAATTATTGCTGCCCCCGTTCATTCAAGCAAAAACAAACAAGGAGGAATATTAGTATTAATAAACTCTTTACAGAAGCCCGATTTTTCCAATAGCGATCGAAAACTATGTGAAGTAATGGCCGCAGAAGCATCTAAGTTAATTCAGGCCAGACATGACACCCTGACCGGGTTCTATAATCGGCAGGGTTTCATGGAACGACTTGAACAATGTGTCACTACCACAGATGCCCAACAGCAACAATCTGTCTTGGTATTTATCGATATTGATCAATTCAAAATTATTAACGATACATCCGGCCAGGCTGCCGGCGATCAATTATTAAACCAAATTGGGGCATTGATTAAACAAGAACTCTCCGAAACCGATACTCTTGCACGAATGGGTAGTGATGAATTTGCCTTATTATTTGATAACTGCTCATTGCCCGAAGCAGAACGGCGCGCAGAAAAAATACGTCTGGCTATTAAACAATTTCGCTATTTCTACAAAGAAAAAATGTTTGATATTGCTGTCAGTATCGGTGTCGTAAAAATAGATACACAGACAGATGAGTTTTCAGACATCATGGGTAAGGTAGACCTGGCATGTAATATAGCCAAAGAATTAGGCGGCAATCGGATTCATGTTTATCACTCATCTGACAAAAATACAGCCAAGCGCGAAGATGAATTGCAATGGGTTAGCCGTATTAACCGAGCATTGGAAGAGGATCGTTTTCTGCTCTATCGGCAACTAATATTACCGTTGCACGATGAATCCCACGATGAACAACATTTTGAAATCCTGTTACGTTTAAAAGATGAAAATGACAAAATTATTTCACCATTCTTCTTCATTCCTGCTGCTGAACGATACAATTTAATGTCAAAAATTGATCGCTGGGTGATTAAAAATGCTTTACATAAAATGGCTACAGTCCATGCTGCTCAAACGCACCCTACCCTGTCCTGCTCAATTAACCTTTCAGGACAGTCATTTTGTGAATCAGGTTTTGTCGAATTTGTCATGGAACAGATTCGTAAAAGCGGCGTAGCAACAGAAAACATCTGTTTTGAAATTACAGAAACGGCCGCTGTTTCTAATTTGGCTCAAGCGGTAGATTTTATTAATACCTTAAAAAAAATTGGCTGTAAATTCTCACTGGATGATTTTGGTAGTGGCATGAGTTCATTTACTTATTTAAAAAACCTGCCCGTAGATTATCTAAAAATTGACGGCTATTTTGTAAAAAACATGCTGGAAGACAAAATTGATCATGCGATGGTGACTTCAATTAATCAGATCGGGCAAGTAATGGGGCTGAAAACAATAGCAGAATTTGTCGAGACTGATGCCATTAAACAGGAATTAAAGGCAATGGGTATCGATTATGGTCAGGGTTACGGTTTAGGCAAACCAGAACCTTTCATTACTTAAAGTACTACTATGACCGAAATTACTCGTAGCCAGGTTGGCGTTAATACTTATCTTGCCCCATCAGGTTCTCTAGCAGATTCACAATCCTTGAGTTTACTGCAAGCAGAAGTCAACAACTGCATAGAAGGTGGTGAAACACTCTTAATTCTCGACCTCAGTACCGTCCCGACATTAAGTAGCGCCGTATTAGAACTACTATTGGAATGGCGTGAGCAGCTGTTGCCAAAAGGTGGCTCCATCACCTTGGTCAATGTTAATGCGGTGATTACTGAGGTTCTAAAAATCACCGGAGTAGGTAATTACATTACCGTAATTAATCGCTCAGGTACCGACACCCAAATCAAACAGCAAGAAACGACTCATCAACGTTTACGTCTGGGCGATATGTTAATTGCCGAACAACTGGTAGAGCCTGAAATCATCGACAAAGCCCTGCAATTACAATCAGCAACAGGCAAACGCATGGGTGCAATCCTGTTGGAAAAAGGCTGGGTTAGCGAAACCGAATTGCTACAAGTGTTAAGCAAACAACTCAGCATTCCTTTTACTCAATTACGGCCGGGTCTTTGGGATCCCGAAATTGCTAATATTATCGATAAGGACACATCACAACGGCTAGTCGTTTTCCCCTTGTTTAGAGTACATGACAAGTTAATTCTAGCAACTAATGACCCCCAAGACTTACCCGCACTGGACGAAATAAAAAGCCGAACTGGATGCTTGATTAAGCCTGTTTTGGCAAAAAAAGACGACATTGTCCGTCAATATGGGGAAGCTTTAGATAGTGACCTCGATATCGCTGAATATTTGGGTAATCTCGAAGAAGATTTTGAAGTTGTCGATAATCATATTCCAGATGACTATGCAGCAATTGATGAACTATCAAGCGAAAGCCCAGTTGTTAATCTAATCAATGCGATGATTCAGCGTGCTATCCGAGATGGAGCCAGCGATATTCATATCGAACCTGGCCGCAAAAAAAGTCGTATTCGTTTCCGACTTGACGGTATTCTTTACGAAGTAATGAATCCCAGTGCAGAAATGCATCCAGCCCTGGTTTCCCGACTAAAAGTAATGGCTAATCTGGATATCGCCGAAAGACGATTACCCCAGGATGGTCGAATTCAAGTCAACACGCAGGGCCGGGTTGTGGATCTCCGTTTCAGTTCTTTACCTGGTATTTTCGGTGAAAAAATCGTGTTAAGAGTTCTGGATAAAAACCAAAGCCTCCTGGATGTTGATAAATTATCCATGACCGATACAAACCGGACTTCGTTCATTAAACTATTAAAACGCACCCACGGACTAATTCTGGTCACCGGACCCACAGGCAGTGGTAAAACGACAACTTTATATGCGGCTATAAACTATCTTAATTCAATAGAAAAAAACATTGTCACTATTGAAGATCCTGTCGAATATCAGATTGATGTTGTCAATCAAAATCAGATCAAAGAAGCCATTGGTTTATCCTTTTCCAAAGTATTAAAACACGTACTGCGCCAAGACCCGGATATCGTCATGGTCGGAGAAATCCGAGAAAAAGAAACTGCTGAAATTGCTGTGCAAGCTGCTTTGACAGGTCACCTTGTGTTATCCACGTTACATACCAATGAAAGTACTGGGGCGATTACCAGACTCCTAGAAATGGGTATAGAACCCTACCTGTTATCATCCTCATTGATTGGCGTCATCGCGCAACGATTGATACGCACAATTTGTCCTGATTGCAAAAGCACCTATATAGCCAGCTCTGAAGACATAGAACGACATGGCTGGCAGCAACATGGCCAGATACGCTTAGCCAAAGGCCGCGGTTGTCCGGCTTGCTATGACTCTGGATATAAAGGCCGTATTGCTAATCACGAAATTCTCCCGGTTACTTCCGAATTACAATCATTGATGGTTAACAATCCATCGCATGATGATCTGAGTAAATATCTTAAAAGAACAGGCACAGCAACCCTTTATCAAGATGGTATGAACAGGGTTCTGGAAGGGATAACTACGCTGGAAGAAATCTCTCGCGTGATGACCTATGAATAAGCATTATTTTAGCAATTAGCCCTCTCCTGATGGAGAGGGTTGGGTGAGGAGAATTAAAATAACTTTCAAACATTTAGCTCGTAACTTAAGAAAAAACCAAACAGATGCCGAACAAATATTATGGTTGCAACTAAGAAATCGGCGCTTACAGAATTACAAGTTTCGCAGACAGTTTGCAATTGAACCTTATATCGCAGACTTTGTTTGCCTTAAGTTAAAACTGATTATTGAGCTGGATGGCTCGCAACATAGTGAACAAGTTGATAACGAACGCTCTCAGTTTCTTATTCAGAAAGGCTTTAGGATAATTAGGTTTTGGAATCATGATTTGTTTAAAAATCTTGAAACTATTTTAGAGCAAATTCATTTGGTGGTCGGGGAACAGGGAAAAGTAGATCAATGAAATTGTTATTGGACTTTCTCCTCACCCAACCCTCTCCATCAGGAGAGGGCTTTATATACCAAGACAAGCGGTTAGAGTTTTGAGGCAACTCGTTGCGGCTAAGACCTTTCCTGTATTCTATGAAAATAAAAACCTTACGAATAGGAATATGATAACTGATTATGATCTTATTTTTGACGAACTAAGCTAGCCCTCTCCTGATGGAGAGGGTTGGATGAGGAGAATTTAAAAAATATTGTTAAATCTAAAATGATCAAACACTTAACTTTCAACCTCGGCACCCAGAACGTTAATTCACTATTTTGGTACAACTATTGAACTCCGAAACTTTACTAAGGTGTAAATATGGCACTGGAAATTCAGTCCTTAAATAACTCAACAACCCCAGACTCAAAAAAAACTGGCAGAAAATCTATATCGCTATTTGGCGAAAAAAAAATCTCACAAACAGACCGTATGTTCTTTTTGGAGCAATTAGCGCTGATGCTGGAAACAGGCAGCGACTTGCATTCCAGTCTTAATGTATTAGCCAAACAAACCAGCCATCCCAAGCTGGAGCGTGTAATCCAAAAAATGGCTGATGATATCAGCGAAGGCGGCAGTTTTTCTTCAGCGCTTGCAAGACATCCAAAGGTTTTTTCCAACACCTATGTCAGCTTGATTGCCGCCAGTGAAAGCGGTGGATATATTCGTCGTATACTCGAGCATTTGCTGGAAATGGAAAAACAGCGAGCTGAATTTAAATCCACATTGATATCAGCAGTTTCTTATCCGGTTTTTCTTATGGTGTTTTCATTGGCGATGGTAATCTTTATCCTGGCTGTTGTATTCCCGAAATTTGCTGAGTTATTCACCTCTATTCAAGATCAATTACCTGCCACAACAATATTTCTAATGGGGCTCAGTCATCTCATCATTCACTACTGGTGGGCTTTAATAGCTAGCTTATTGGGATTTATTATGTTGTTCGTATTCTGGGCAAAAAGCGAAACTGGAAATCGCAGCCTTGACCAGATAAAATTAAAAATCCCAGGTTTGAACACGCTGTTTTTAAAAATTTACCTGATCCAAACCATGCGCGTCCTGGGGCTGTCACTGTCTAATGGCGTCTCCTTGATTGATGCATTAAACCTCGCTAAAGATGTGGTAAAAAACCGGGTGTTTCACGATTTTCTCGACCGACTATCCCATGATGTCACAGAAGGCCGAACGCTCGCTTATGGTTTTAACACAACACCGTTTATCGCCCCCATTGTTCAACAAATGATAACCACCGGTGAAGAAACGGGAAAATTAGCGTTGGTCACTACCCGCATTGCTGACTTTTTTCAAAAAGAACTGGAAAAAACCCTGGGGTTTATCAGCAAAGCTATTGAGCCTTTAATGTTGTTGGTAATGGGTGTAGTTGTCGGATTGTTAGTCAGCTCTTTGATTTTGCCTATTTTTAAACTTTCTCATGCCGTTCATTAACCTGTATTCTAAACATGCAATGATAAAATGACAGTTTTAAACAATTAAAAAAAACCTAACTATATTTCCCTAATTTAGATTCCCAACTATACTATTAATAAATAAATTTTAACTGTGGATAAAAAACATGCTCATCGGCACCAGAAATATACATCACATCAACAAGGGTTTCACTCTAGTAGAATTGTTAATTGTAGTTATTATTTTAGCTATTCTGGCTGCGATTGTAGTACCACAATTTGCCAGTACTACTGATGATGCTAAAGTTGCTGCGCTCGATAGCACATTGTCAAATATCCGCTCCGCTATTGATCTGTATTATCAGCAACATGGGGACTATCCAGGTAAAAATACTGCTGTCCCTTCTGGCGGTTGTGTAAGCGCGACAGCAGGAGTCGGAGATGCTTCTGATGCAGCAAAACGAGCTACAGCCTTTCTTGAGCAATTGAGCATGTTTACTAATTCATTGGGAGCTGCATGCAGCAAAAAAAGTGTAACCTTCAAATTCGGCCCTTACCTTAAAAAAAATTCCTTACCTGAAAACCCTGTCACTAGTAATGCAGGGTTTGTTGTAATCAATGATGGTAATCTCGTAATGGCTGGAGATAATGTAAACCTTGGTTGGAAATATGATGTTGAAGTGGGCAAGTTTATTGCCAATGACACTAGCACCGATACAGGTGGAACTCTTAAATATGATCAACATTGATATGGTGCAATAGTCATGTAGGTTGGGCAAAGGAGCGAACAGCGACGTGCCCAACAAGTAATACAAACAAAACATTGCCCTATCTAAAATTTGAATATCGCCCAGATAATTCAACCTGAAACCTAATATTTATCGTGGTTAATGTTGGGCACGTCGCTACTCGCTCCTTTGCCCAACCTACATCTATTACGATTGAGACCTACCAAATACCAACAAGGTATAACCTATATCGAAATAATACTCGTTGTAATCATTCTCGGTATTATTGCTGCTGTGGCCATGCCTAATTTATCCTCTACCGACCCGGGAAAACTTGATCTTGCCGCACAAGAATTCGCCAATGCGATGCGCTTTGCCCGTAGCGAAGCTATCCGAGTGGGTGAACCTCGAGGATTCAGCCAGCACTCCAGCCAGAAACGCATACGAGTTTTCCGGCCGGACACAGGCTCTTCACCCTGGACATTGAATTACGATGTTTACCATCCCATCAATAAAAAACTCTATGATATACAGATAAACAGCCATCCGTTCGCAACCGCAGACACGCTAAGCCGAAACAGCGTCTATCTTGGAACCTGCAACAACCAAGGTAATATTTTTTTTGACAGCAATGGCACCCCTTGGTGTGCTGACCCAGAAAATATCCTGCTCAGACAATTTGATATAACCCTAAACCTGGGTTCTCATTCACGTGTAGTCACACTGCACAGTATCACTGGCCGGGTAACAGTCCAGTGACCAGGCATAGCCAGACCTCCGCCGGAAAAAATGAACAGGGACTTTCTTACGTTGAGGTTCTGATCGCTACGGTTCTGGTGATGGTTTCGCTTGTACCGGCTATCGAAGCATTGCACCCTGCGATACAAGGGGCAGGCATTCACGAAACAGAAGTAGGCTTGCATTTTCATTTAACTGCTAGACTTGAGAATGTGCTGGCAGAACCTTTTGTTACGCTGGATGCAGAAGCACAGGCATTGGCCGATCCAACTGCTATTTCAGCGGAATTCTCTGATGCCGCTGGTAGTACCAACCGACGACTGGTTTTTGTTTCCCGCTACGATGCTGATAACGCTGATGCCGACAACAACCCTTTTACGGGAGTCGACGAAGGGTTACTCTGGATTCGAGTTGAAGTTGAAAATACTTCTCAGGCATTGGAAACGCTGCTGAGTGCGCATGATTAATCGAACCCAAAAAATCACGGGCTATACACTCATTGAATTGCTTTTGGCTGTTGTTTTGGCCAGTATTCTGATGCTGGGTTTAAGCGGCATCGCTAATATTGCTACGCAAACCTATAAGACAGTTCACGAACAAAACAATCTCAGCCGTCAGGCACGCTTCGCCATGCAACGTATGGTTCGCGCGGTAAGTAACACACGCTTGCTACTGCTGCCTTTAAACGATGTTCCGTCCACAAACTGGTTAGAAAATGTAAGGGAAGAGACCATTCCGCCAACAACGCCAACTGATGACAGCACTAAATATACTGCGGTACTGGCCGTTACTCTGCCCTTATACAGCAATCTGGACGGTGATGACTTTCCGGATGCAGACGATGACAAAGACGGCAAAGTGGATGAGGATCTGCCCAATGACTGGAATAACGACTCTGCGCCCGGTATTTATCTCATCGATGATGATGGTGACGGAAGTGTCGATGAAGGCACATCCGACGATGACGACGATGAACGCAATTCCAGCGCCAATGAAGACCCAATCAACGGTATCGATGATGACGGCGATAATAACGTAGACGAAGACCCAGGAAGCGACATGAATGGCGACAGTTGCCCCGGGATTTGCGGCGTTGATGACGACGGCGATGGCGATGTCGACGAAGGTTCTGCTGATAACGATGATGAGAGTGGTGGCAGCAATGAAGACTGGTATAACCCGGTGGTCTTTTACCTGGACAACGGCATCCTAAGAGAACGCACACCTGTGCCCTGGAATGAAAATGGAACCGGGGGAATCACAGGCCAGGATTTTATCACCTCAGATATTGCCGAAAATGTCACCCGGTTTCGTGTGGAGCGCATCCCAGTTGGCAGTAACCGAGCTCAATTAGTAGACCTCACCCTGGAACTCACCAGTTCAGTTACCGGTAAAACCGTGAGCCTGCATACTCAAGCTCGGGTTGGAGGCGGTTTATGACCCGCGTTGAACAACAAAACGGCTTCATCCTGCTACCGGTGGTCTTACTCATTTCCCTGGTAGCCACGTTGGCTTTTATGCTCAACCATGAATCTGCTCAGGACACTGGTATTGTAGGCCCACTCACAGAGCTCAAGCAGTCCGAATATGTCGCCCAAGCCGGATTGCAACATAGCCTGCAGCAACTAGCAGCTGCTGGTTGCGGTCCATATACCGACTTTACAGATGAGCCATTTGGTAGTCACAAGTATTCCTCCACTATCACCCCCAACAACGCCGGAGGCACACTCACAACAATCCCGGTATCAGTGAGTGACGATGCCTGGATTAATAGTAGTGCACCTACCCAGAACTATGGCAACGATGCACAACTGAACACCTACTTCAAGTTTTGGCCAAGTTCGACCCAACGCACCTTATTCCGTTTCGATATCGAAAATACAGGCATCCCGGCCGGTGCGCTAGTCGTATCTGCGGTAGCTAGAATTTTTATGCTTGATTCAAATGTTACTGCCAACGTTACCGTACACCGGATCAACACCGACTGGACTGAGGCCTCCGTATACTGGACCGCTATCAATGCCAGTCACGAATTGTCATCTATTGCATCAATTCCCACTGGATCCCCGGCCGGGCAGTACGTGAATATCAATATTACCTCACTTGTACAAGGCTGGATCAATGGCAGTATAGCCAATCAGGGGATCATGCTGAAAACGACCTCAATTAACGATCTGGCGCAATACAGCAGCAAGGAATACGGCAATACCAGTCAGCGCCCAGAACTGATCATTAAGGTTACCGATGGCTCGTTATCGAACCGTGCCAGCATTATCTCGATCGGCACACTGGCCAATGGTACCAGCCGGACCATCATCAGCAACGACGTTGTGTTGTATCAGAATCCGCCGGCTACGCTCCAGCTGCAGCCTGATGAAATGGAGGGTAAAGACGCCGAAATCTGGGACCAGGCACCCAACAATAACTACGGCAGCGCCGCAGAAACCTGGGTTTCGTCCGCCAGCAATGATACGACACGTTCGCTGCTACGCTTCGACATGGGTACGATTCCGTATGGCGCAAGGATTATGGAGGCGACCCTGTCCCTGCATCGCCGGAGCGGCTCTGGGGCGGACCAGTCGGTGTCAGCACATCGCATCAGAAATCCGTGGAGCGAAGATGCGGTGACCTGGAACAACCGGAAAACAGGCACGAACTGGGATACGGCCGGCGGCGATTTCGACAGCACGGCGGTTGCGACGACAGCGGTCGGCCCGGTAAACCAGCGCTATGAATGGAACATCACGCCGCTGGCACAAGGCTGGGTTGAAGGCAACTACCCGAACTACGGGGTCGCGCTGGTCGCCGCGATTTCCGGAATGCTTGGCGAGCGATTCTATACGAGCGACCACGTAGATCCGTCCCTGTGGCCGAGCCTGAGCATTACCTATGCCTGCGAATGCGGCATTTCCTGTCAGATTCCTCAGGGTTCGGGCAATGTGCTGCTGGTAGTCGGTGATAATGTCACGCTGGCCTCGGCAGACGTGAAAAAGCAAGCTTTATTCGAGGCATGGGGTTATAGCATTAACCGAATTGATGATGATGCCGACCAGGCTACGTTTGATGCAGCGTTAGTCAACAATGATGTGGCCTATATTTCAGAAACTGTCTGGGGGCCAACGCTGGCAGACAAGCTCGCGGCTACGGACAAAGGCGTTGTCAACGAGGAAGAGGACCAGAACACTCGCCTAGGTTTGTCCAGCAGCGGTTCTAACATAGTTAATGACAGTATGGAAATCATCGATAACAGCCACGACATCACCGCGCTGTTTCCGAGCGGTGTACTGCCGATTTTCAATGCACCAATGGAAGGAATGCAGGTCACTGGCACGCCGGCACCTGGGCTGCAAACACTCGGCAATTTTTCTGGTACAGCAAGTTTGGCGCTGGTTGAGAAGGACGGTGCGCTTGGAGGTTCCAAAAATGGCGAGAATGCTGCCGGCCATCGTGTGGCTATACCGATTGGAAGTCACGACAAGTTCAACTGGGACTACCTCAACAATAATGGCCGGCTCATCGTGCAGCGCGCGATTCAGTGGGCCATGGGACCGGATATAGCAAGTCCACCTGGCCCCATTGCTCACTGGAAACTGGATGAGACAAATGGCACCACGGCTGTAGATTCAGTTGGTGGCCACGACGGTACGGTCGCAGGGAATCCGGCATGGTCCACAGGGACTCTAGGGGGGGGGCTGGATTTCGATGGCGTTGGCGACCGGGTAGACGTGGGGCCTATTCTTGATGGAGGTACCCCGCAGGTTTCTGTGACGGCCTGGGTATTTAAGCGTGATACTGGTGATGATCGGGTCATCTCCAAGTCGTCAGGTACTGCCAGAGCCGACCATATTTTCTCCCTTGGCGTGGCCGACACTACGATTCGTATCCGGCTGCGAACCACTGATAACGGTGGAGCCAGCGATTACGATGGTGGCGTCATTTCACTCGATCAGTGGGTGCACTTGGCATTCACCTACGATGGCGGGATGCTAAGAATATACATGAATGGAACAGAGACAGCATCCTTCGTTGTCACTGGAGACATGATAGCTTCCACACTGAATGTTGCCATCGGAAACGTGAACGCCAGCGATGATCGCTATTGGAATGGTCTGCTGGACGACGTCAGGATCTACGATCAAGCACTAAGCTCAGTTGAAATCGCGGATCTGGCCACACAAGGCGGTGGTGGAGGCACATCACCTCCACCTGCGTCATGTGATGGCACTTATCGTGATGAATTCAATTCTGTAAGTTATAGCAATAACGTTAATAGCCTTGCCTGGTCGACTGACTGGATCGAAATAAACGAAACGGATGGTGCAAATGCCGGTGACGAAAAGATTATGAATGACACAGGTCATTCCAGTCTGCGCCTGCGCGACAATGACGGTGGCGGCGAAGGAGTCGAACGCGAAGCCGACCTGAGCGGAGCCACTACAGCCAGCCTGAGCCTGCTCTACCGCCGAAATAATCTCGACAAAATCAGTGACAAGGTCACGATATGGATCTCCTCCAATGGCTCTTCAGGTCCCTGGTCCGAGTTAATCTTTTTTGCTGGAGGCGGAACAGACAGCGACTATGTGCCATTCAGCCTTGATATCAGTGCGTTTATCTCAGCCAACACCCGTATTCGTTTTTTGACATCAAGCACGATGGGTGGCACCGATGAGGTCTACTTTGATGACATCCAGATTCAATGCAGCCCTTAATTCCAGTTTATTTTAGGCTCTGTGCATTGATCAGGCTTCGGATTGAATCGATAGCTTTGCCAAAGTTACCGGCACCCTGGTCACTCGATATTAGGTGCCTGAAAAATTTGATTATCATGCCTTTTAAAGCCTAGGTTTATCAAAGTTCTGAATTATCCCCCTATACAAAGAATCGACGCTTGTTTGCCATGGTCCTTTTTGCCACATAGTCTATAGTTAAAGGAGTAATAAACAGTCTAAATTGACCCTGAAATATCATTAAGTTAAACATGCTTACCGGCTCAAAAAATTCAAAATCCTTACCTTTTGGAAATATTTTTAATTTTACAAAGGCGAATCCAATTGGACTGGATTTTGGCCAGGAAAAATTAAATATGGTACAGGTTGATTTTAATGGTAATCAACCCACAATCCGTGCTGCATGCTCTGATTATCATAACAGTAACATTGACTCTTTCTTCGCTGCCCCCAAAACACTACAACCTTTGGTGAAAGCAGCTCTGAAAAACCATCCTTTTAAAGGACGTAAAGTGGTTTCATCAATGCCCAGTAATAAACTAGAATTGCTCTTCTTAAATTACCGCTGCAAAAATTCTGAAAACGAAGCGGAAGCTCTGTTAGCAGCTTTAAAAGAACGTGTTGGTAAAGAAATCAATGACTCTATCATAGATTACATTCCAATTAACCCTGATGCCAGTGAACATGCCGAACGCATTGCATTGGTAGCACTGGCAAAACAACAAGATGTGGAAGCTTATCTCGATCTTCTCAGTCAATGTGGGCTAGAAGTTGTTGCTCTGGAAATAGGCCCAGTGGCAATCAAGCGTCTGATCAGTTTAATGAGTGAACAGGATAATACTCAAAAGACCCTGACACTTAACTTTGGTACAGAAAAAAGTTATCTAACCGTGTTGTGGGAAGGCAATATTCTGCTTGATCGTGAAATTAATTTTGGTCTGAAATCGGTGTTGAACTCAGCTTCGGAAGGATTGGAAATCAAACCTGAAGCCGCTTTAAGCTTACTGCATCAATATGGATTATCCAAGGCCAAAACTGAAAATGAAGAAGATCAATTGAACCCTGATTTTATTGATGATGATATTCGCTTTGCTATTAACGAAATTCTAAAACCTGTCTTTATTAACCTGGCTTCTGAAATAAGAGACGTATTAGTCTACGTGGCATCGGAAACCCGTGGCGGTGCTATTGAACAAATTTATCTGTTAGGGAGTCTGGCAAGACTATCGGGTATAGATCAGCTTATTGATGAACAATTATCTATCCCGGTAAGAACTATCAATCCTTTCTATGGCCTTGATGTAGGGATGCAGGAAGCCACCCTTGATGACCTGGGGCCATTGGCTGGTATTGCAGTTGCTACAGGGCTTGCACTGAAGGGCAATCAGCAATGATACATGAATTAGATCTTATACCTGCCGCATACAGGGAACGCATCCGAATACAACGCTGGCTTAAATATTTTGCTGCAATTTCTGCTGCCATCTTAATTATCATTATTGGCTTAAAAATTAAAATTGATCGGCAACTTACCGGCTTAAACTCTGAAATTAAAATCCTGCACAAAGACAAGCAGTTAAACATCCAGCAACAGCAGAAATTTAATGATCTGCAAAACCAAGAAAAATCTCTGGCTGCGCGCCTTAAAATTCTTGATGGTTTACGAGGTGGGCCGCCAGTAAGACAAATTCTTCTGGCCGTTGATCGCATTATGAATAACGATATCTGGTTTACCCAATGGAAATTTATTCGATCAAATGAGATAACGGAGATTAAACCAGAAACGGTTCAGACTGGGTATTTTATTATCATCCCTGAAGATCTTAACCAAACTAATAAAAAGCAAGCCTGGAAACTGGAAAGCCACATGGAGATAACCGGCCAAGCAATTAATCATTCGATACTGGCTAACTTTGTGCGTCAACTCATCGACCAACCTGAAGTGACTGATGTCAAACTGATCAATACCAGCTTACGCACTTCCTCCGATGTCCAGGTCGTTGATTTCAAAATGGCTGTCATTGTTAATAATCGATATGAGATTTAGCATGCTCAGTTATTTGCAAAAAAACATCCAACCGAAAATGCTGGTATTTTTATTAGCATCACTTCTGCTTTTAACTCTCACAGCCGCTTATTTATATCTGCTAAAAAAACCCTTTTCCGAATATAAGCAATCTCAACAAACTCTGGTTTTGCTTGAAAATGAGCTGGAAACAGGTCTCTCTTTAAGCAATCTTATTGAGGCATCGCAGCAAAGTATTGCAGAACTCGATAAACAATTATACGGCTCTAGCCAGCAGCGGCCGATCAACCAAATTATCGCTTTTGTCATTGGCAAACTGGATCAGATTGCTGATAAAAATAGTGTCAAACTGGTGAGCGTCAAGCCAGGTAATGTGGAAAACAGACAGATTTTCCAGGAACTGCC
>VAPK010522745.1_pt1 | contig 14708 bp, 5 predicted proteins | sample 3395031 | NCBI WGS metagenome assembly VAPK01 (sample SAMN08290443, study PRJNA428436) | hydrothermal vent metagenome | isolation source: Deep-sea hydrothermal vent chimney 1 | place: Pacific Ocean: Juan De Fuca Ridge
ATACTAAAGGCTTAGAATTAGTATGCTTTTACAAATTTCCAATTAATGATGCAATATTGGGTATAGATGATTTTAAAAGTAAAACAGATATAATTATTTCACATAGCATAGAAGGCTATAAAGTCCATGCAAAATTTCTAGTACATGAAGTAAAGGTTTATAATCTTTTGGGAAAACTGGTTTATCATAACAAGCCTTATAAAAAAATCTTCAATTTTAAATTAGACAAAGTTAAAAAAGGGACCATTATAATAATTGAGACTCAATTTGATAATGGTGTAATTTTTAGTAAAAAAGCTATATATTACTAAATAAGTGAATAATTAATAACATTAATGAGCTTGTTTAATTTACTACCGTAATTCTGCTTCAATATTTTTCTGTAAATTATCATATTAAAGCCAATTGTAATATTTATTTTTATTTGCAACTAAGGTTTTTTTGTGAATAGTTATATAAAATCAAAAATAATTTGAATACTTACTATTAGATGAAAAGTTTATACAATTTAATTTAAAAAATAAGATTGAAAAGGTAATAATTTTAAAACAAAATGGATTTTACAATAAAAAAATATAAAAAATTAATCAAAACACTTCAAGATCAAAAGTATGAATTTCAAACATTTGAGGAGTTTATAAAAGATCCCAAAAAAAAGGTTGTGATTTTAAGGCATGATGTAGATTTATTGCCCAATAATTCATTGAGATTTGCAAAAATTCAATACAATCTTGGGATAAAAGGAGTGTATTATTTTCGAGCTGTTCCAGAAAGTTGGGACGAAAACATAATGAATGAAATTCTTGAATTGGGCCATGAGATTGGATATCATTATGAAACAATGGATACAGCCAAGGGTGATATAGATAAGGGTTTTGAACAATTTAAACACCATTTGAAAGAATTAAGAAAAATTACGAAAGTGTCTACGGTTTGTATGCATGGAAGTCCTAGATCAAAATTTGACAATAAAGATATTTGGAAGAAATACGATTACAAAAGTTTGGGAATTATTGGAGAACCGTATTATGATATTGATTTTAACCAGGTTTTATATTTAACAGATACAGGAAGAATGTGGGATGGTTATAAAGTAAGTGTAAGAGACAAGGTAAATACTACCTATTTACAAACCTATCACACTACTCAAGAAATTATTGACTCAATAAATAGTTGTATTACTCCCGATCAAATAATGTTTAATTTCCATCCACAAAGATGGCATGATAATACAGTTCAATGGATAAAAGAACTTATACTACAGAATGCTAAAAATCATATTAAAAAACTCTTTTTTGTATCAAAAAAGTAGGGTATTTATTAATAAGGTGTTGATTATCAAGCAGAATTATATATATTTGTACTTCAAATTAATAAAAAGATACGTTATAAGGAAAAATTTTTAACTTTAAAATCTTGTTTTAAAATTTCAAATGCTATGAAAGAATTAAAGACATTTAGTGTAGTTAAACTTCTTTTATTTTTTTTGATTTTCCCCCTCACAGTGTTCGGACAAGTCACATTTAATAAAATACCACTAGATAAACAATTAGTTGCGAGAAATATTTCAACTAATAAAGGTGAAGTTGTAATAGAAGGCGAGGTTGATAATACTGCCTCTTCATACCAGTCAATTCAGATAAAGATCTTAAGAAATGGAATTTCTTATGGTTCTACCTTAAATCAAACATTAAATTTTAGCGGAAAATTGGCACCGTTTAGTTTCAATATTATTATTGATGCTGAATTGGCAAATTATTCTTTTGAAATATCGGGAATAACCGGGGGAAGCCCAACACTAATAACAATTGTTAATGAAATTGTTGCTGGTGATGTATATATCATTCAAGGACAGTCTAATGCTGTTGCAATTATGCAATCTCCTCCAGGCGAAAGTGCCAATGCCAGTCAAAATCAATTTATCAGAACTTTTGGGAGCGCTATTTCTTCTTCAGCCGGTGTTTTAAGCCAAAGAAATTGGTATGAAGCACTTGGTGATGGAGACGGAAATAATGGAGGTGAATGGATGCCTGGTTTTATAGGGCAGTTCGGTTTGAAATTAGCAAGATTAATTATAGATAATCAAAGTATTCCTATTGCGGTTTTTAATGGAGGTCAAGGTAATAGCGCAATAGATGTATTTCAAAGACCAACTGATTATGTAACTTCTCAAGAATCGAATTATGGAAGATTGTTTTATCGTTTAAACGAAACTGGTTTAAAAGATAAAGTTAGGGGATTGTTTTGGTCACAGGGAGAAGCAGATGTTGGAATGAGTACACTTGACTATTATAACTCTTTTGTTAATTTGAATAAAGACTGGTTAGAAGATTATTCAAATATTAGTGATTTTTATATTTTTCAGTCGAAAAGCGCATGTGGAGAAGCCAGTTTGATAGATATTAAGGAGGCCCAAAGAAGATTAGCTGCAAATAATAATAATATAAATATTATGCAAACTGCGGCATTAAAATATGCACCTTTTATTGGTAATATTCAATGTCATTTTGGTTTTACTAATGGTTATGAAGAGTTTGCTAAACGTATTTATAAAATAGTTGATAGAGATTTTTATAATGGCGCTAATATATCTGATATTGAAACTCCAATAATTACAGATGCATATTTGAGTAGTGATAAGACATTGATTATAGAAACGAATGCCACCGGTTTAAATATGGATAACCCGGTTGAGAATTTTAGGTTAGAAAATGCCGGTTCATCAACAATAACTGATATTCAAATCTCTGGCAATAAAATTATTTTTACGCTTTCCAGCTTTCCAGGATTGAATGCGGGAATTAGCCACTTAGGATTTTCAAAATCAATTGTTAATAATGATAGATTTATTACAAACTTTAATAATATTGAATTAGTAAGCTTTAATAATTTTTCAATTTCAGATAAAAGAATTTCAGCTTCAATATGGAATGGGAGTTCTTGGTCTCCAAATGAGCCAGACGCCACTATAAATGCAATTATTGATGGTGATTATAATGCCAGCAATGGTAATATCATAGCTAAAAACTTAACAATTAATACAGGTGTAAACTTATCTTTTCATAACAATTCTACAAAAAGTGTTATTGTTTTTGGTAATTTGACAATTGATGGAACATTTACATTAGGTGATGATGAATCTTTAGTCATGTTTAATGACAACGCAATTATTAAAGGTAGCATTACAAAAAATGAAAGTTCCTTTCCACGAATTAATAAAAACGATCTTACATATTGGTCATCTCCAATAACAGATGCTGAAATTGAAACAGTATTTTATAATGTTACTCCAGATAGAATTTTCTATTATGATCAATCTAGGTCTTCGGCTTCAGATCCTGATCTTGATCCAAGTGGAACTTATTGGGATACTTGGGTAATTGCAACAGGAAAAATGATTCCTGCAGTTGGTTATGCAGCTGAAGGACCAAATGGTGAAACAGGAATTCACAATATAGAATTTAACGGTTCACCAAATAATGGAGAGGTTTTGGTTCCCCTTAAGGGAAATTTTAATGACAATGATCTGTTGAATGATTTTAATTTCATAGGAAACCCATATCCTTCTGCAGTTGATATTGATTTATTTAGGAATAAAAATTCCACAGTTATTGATCCTACCATATATTTATGGGCTCACAATACAACTTTGGCAGGAGAAGATTTTACATCATCCAATTATATTGCATATAATAATTTGGGAGGTACAGCATTGAGTAGCCAAGGTGTTACATTTGCATTTAAAAACTTGCATTCAAGCCAAGGATTCTTTGTAAGAGCATTAAACTCTGGACCGGTTTTATTTAATAATTCTATGCGTTTAATAGATGCAAATGGCAAGATTCCGGAAAGCAATGATAGTGATGGAGATGGCTACACAAGTGATGTAGATTGTGATGATACAAATCCAGATGTAAATCCGGGTGCAATTGAGATACTTTACAATGGTATTGATGATGATTGTGATTCGGCTACATTAGACACAAAGGATGCTGATGGTGACGGATTTAATAGCAATGTTGATTGTGATGATAATAATGCAAATATTTATCCTGGAGCCACAGAAATACCAGATAATGATATTGATGAAGATTGTGATGGAATTGATAACGGATTAATATGTACAGATGAAATCTCTGGGAAATTAAATATAGATCCATCAGGGTCTGGAAAAAACATTTTTATCATGCAAACACCAAATGGTGAAATTGATATAAATACATTAAAAGACAGTCATGGAGGTTTTTCATATTTGGGAAAAGCAACATCGATTAAGATAAAACCCAAAGGACAAGGAAATAAGTTAACGGTTAATGGAGTTGAAATTTATTTAGATAAAAAAGTGATATATGATTTTAGTGGTGATTTACAGGTAGAAGTAAAAAATGAAACACCGGGTAATGGAAGCGGAGGAAATGGTCATTGGTGGATAACAATTAATGGATCCGATATTTGTACAAAACCAAATCTGGGACTCGATTGCGGTAATGAAGTTGCCGGTGATTTGAATATTGAGCCTAAAAAAGGGAAAAAGGATTTGTTTACTATGCAAACACCATCAGGAACCATTGATATGAAATTTCTGGAGACAAAAGATAGTGATTATACTTATTCTGGTAGTGCCTCTTTGTTAATGCTTAAAGTAAAAAAGAAAAATAGTTCACTAATAGTAAATGGTAAAGAAATTAGGTTAGATAAAAAGCATAGATATGAATTTACCGGTGAATTATCTGTTTCTTTGGTAAATGACAAAAAGAAAAATGGAAAAAAGGTGAAAGACCATTGGTGGATATCAATAAGTGGAAATGATGTTTGCATTGTTCTAGATAAAAAATCAAAACATGATAGAGACAATGATGATGATAAATCGATTGTTGTCAAAAACAACTCATCTGGGAATTCTACAATAAGTTCTGGAACAGAAGAAGTTAGAGATCGTATTTGGTTAGATCTTAAAACAGACAAAGCTGGTTTTAGCCAGATTTTAATAGGTTTCACAAATATGGCCACAGATGGTGTAGATAAAGGTTATGATGCCTTAAAAATGACGGCTGTTAACAATCCTATAGATTTTTATTCGTCATTGAATAACAAAAAATATGTTATTCAGGGCTTAGGGACTTTTTCTGAAGAGAAAAAAATAGACATTGGATTTAGTTCCAATGTAAAACCACGTACCATCACAATTAGTATTAATAAAAGGGAAGGTATTAACATGATGGATATACCAATATTTTTAGAGGATCATTTTCTAGGAATTACACATGAATTGAGCAAAGAGGATTACCGTTTTGAACAAAATAATACCGGATATTTTCCAAACAGATTTACCTTGAAATTTATAAATGATGGTGAGGCAACTCTCGATGTTAATGAGGTTAATGATAAAGGAATGATCTTTATACCAATTACGGATGGCTATAAAGTACAATCAAACAGTACGGTATCAAAGGTAACTGTTTATGATCTTTTGGGTAGAAATCTAATTTTCAGTGAGCCAAATAGTAAAGAGTTTGACTTGAAAACAGAAGGGATTCATAAAGGAGCTATTTTGTTAGTGGAAGTGTTATTTAAAAATGGATCGAGATCAAGAAAAAAGCTTATAAATTATTAGTAAAATAGAATAATTTGTTGCTAATAGAAATTAGTAAGTATACAAGACATAAACAAATCTTTTAGTTAAATTTTTAAGGTTTAAAAAAAAATTGTATATTTACACCGTTAGAAAAAGAAAAAAGTCTAAAAATGTCAGTTTTATCAGCCCCTCATGATGAAATATTATTAAGTTATAGTACTTATAATATTTGTCATATTGTTAAAACTTCTTCAAGGATATACTCCATAAGAATTTTATTTAGTGGGTTTGTTAAATTGGTTAGAATGAAATCAAGCTATGATGCTTTTGTTTTAAGTACATTTTTATTACCCCTAAATAAGATGCTATGATTACAAAATTACAAAACAAAAATTTTATTGAAGAACTAAAGCAACGGATATACAGCGATAATCTTGTTGACTCTACAAAAAAGATTGCAAATAATGTATTAGTTCATAAAAAGTTCTCCCTGAATGAAAGAACTAGAATTGTGATTGAAGGGCAAAGTGCCAAAATGACAATCGATCAAATATGTGCAAGAGAGGGTATTACTCCATCTGTATTTTATCAATGGACACACGATTTTTTGAACAATGATGAAATAGGCATTGATACTGTTTTACCTGAAATTGATGGACTAGCTCTGGATAGAAAATTCAATATTGTTATTGAAGGTAAAAGCGGTATTTCAAGCATAGCTGAAATATGCAGAAGAGAAGAAATCACACAAGATGTATTTCTAGACTGGACTAAAGAGTTTTTGGAAGCGAGAAAAAGTGAAGCTTTAAATTTCAGAATCAATAACCCTATATATCAAAAGAACAGACAACTAATAACCTTAACCAGCCAAACAGAAGACACATTTAATTATTTTGAAAATTATATTGATCTATCTGTTGAAAGATCATTACTTGTTCTTAGATCTGATAGTTTGCAACTGGAAAAGAGAAACAACATTGATAATGTAATAAGTTTACAAAAAACCAATGATATTAGAAATATTAATAAATATTTTGAAAAAATAAACTCAAAATTACAAAATGGAGGAATTTTTATAGGTTGTTTTGAAACATTGGAAGATAGAAGAAAAAGGAAAACAGTTCATAGTATTCCGGTAGTTGGAAATATAATTAATGCTTTTGAATTTGTTTTTAAAAGAGTCATTCCCAAATTGTCTATAACAAAAAAACACTATTTTAATATTACCAAAGGAAATGATCGTATACTTTCTAAGGCTGAAGGTTTGGGTAGATTGGTTAGTTGTGGTTTTAGTATTATGGATTATAAAACAATTAATGGCTTGTTGTATTTTGTTGTAAAAAAGGTAGATGAACCTACTTTTGATACCAATCCGAGTTATGGACCAGTATATAAAATGCAGCGTTTAGGTAAAAACGGGAAAATGATTGGTGTTTATAAGTTTAGAACGATGCACCCTTATAGTGAATATCTACAAGATTATCTAGTGAACGCGAATGGTTATGCAAATTCAGGAAAACCGGCAAATGATTTTAGAATACCTAAGTGGGGTAAATTTATGAGAAGATTTTGGTTAGATGAAATTCCTCAGTTGTACAATGTTATAAAAGGAGAATTAAAATTAGTAGGAGTAAGACCAGTTTCTAAAAGATATTTTCAAGATATTCCAACCGAGATGCAAAAATTGAGATTAACTCAAAAACCGGGATGTGTTCCTCCATATGTTGCACTTAACAGATCTGGAAATGTAATGAGTGTACTTCAATCAGAAAAAGAGTATTTAGAAGAAAAAATTGAAAATCCGTATATTACAGATACTAAATACTTTTTTAATGCAATATATAATATTGTCATAAATCACAAAAGAAGCGCCTAAAATTATAAACCACTAAACTCCAATGTTTAACTTAATAAAGTTTACAAATATTGGAGTTTTATTTTTTTCTACCGTTAATTTTTTTTAATTTCTTCGATTAATTAAGTTTTGTAATTATTTTAATAGGAAGCCTTGTTTCCCAATGAATTATTATTCTTAGATTAATTTGAGATGTTTTGTTTTTAATATTACTGCTATTCACAATTTTCTTATTTTTACGCGTTATTTAAATGGTAGTTTATAACTAAATAGTATAATTTATGGAATTTGATCAATTTTCTAATCAAAACTTTACTGAAACAGAAAGTTTTAAACAAGTTTTAGAAAAATATTTAATTCATTTAAAATGGTTTATTTTATGTGTTTTATTGTTTGGTACAGCAAGCTTTTTATATTTAAGAAAAGTTACTCCAAAATTCGGAGTATCTGCAACAATATTAATTAAAGAAAAAGAAGAAGGCTCTTCAATTGCAGATTTATCCTCTATTGATAATTTGGGATTGTTCGGAAGTGGTGATAATGGCCTGGAAAATGAAATTCAAATACTTAAGTCCAGGAGACTAATGGAAAAAGTTGTTAATGAATTAAAATTAAGCGTTCAATACTATATTAAAGATTCACCATATGATAAAGAACAATATCCAAATTTCCCACTAATTGTCAATCTGGATTCAGATATTAAATACAATAATAATATTTCAACAGAATTTAGAATAATAATTAAATCTAAAAGAACATATGAATTTATAGATTATTTTGACACTTCTCTTGGAGCAAAATCCTTTGGAAAGAAATTCAAGGCCGACTTAGGAAATGATGACATATCTAACGTCACTAACTTAAGCATGGATATAGTAGGTGATTTTGATAGTGATTTAATAGGAGAAACAATTATAGTTAAAATTTATGCTATAAACAGAGCGATCGATTATTATATGGACAATGTCTCCATTGAACCTGTTAATGAAAAATTATCAAAGGTTTTAACTATTTCTTTAATTGAAACTATAAAAGAAAAGGGAATTGCTATAGTAAATAACTTAATTGAACAATATAATGCAGATGGAATAAATGATAATAATCAAATTTCACAAACTACAACCGATTTTTTAGATCAAAGAATTCGATTGATTTCAGATGAGTTAGTGGTAATTGAAGGAACTGCAGAGCAATTTAAGTCTAAAAATAGAATGCTTGACACCCAACAAGGATCGAATTATTTTTTAGAGTCATCATCATTAAATGAGAGAGAACTCGTAGAGGCCAATATGCAAATGCAATTGATTAACTATATGCTTAATGAATTAAAAAACAGTGAAAACAGTGACTTACTTCCAGGTAATATTGGTTTGGCAGACCCAGGAATAATTAATTTAATCAATGAATATAACAATTTGGTGTTACAACGAAATCGCGTAATGAAAAGTTCCAGTGAAAAAAATCCAATAATAGTTGGAATTGATTCCCAATTAAATGTTTTAAAAAGCAATTTAAATAGTAGTTTAAAAAATTTAAAATCCTCTTCAGAGATAAAAATTAATGCCTTGAATACACAGGGTAGTAAAATTAGCTCAAAAATTGCATCTGTACCGAAAAACGAAAGAGAATATAAGGATATAGTAAGACAACAAGAAACAAAAAATGCTCTGTATCTGTTTTTATTGCAAAAAAGAGAAGAATCAATATTATCAAATGCTGTAAATATAAACAAGGCTAAAATTATCGATGGTGCCTATAGTAATGGAATTCCGGTTTCACCTAAGAAAATGATTATTTTTTTAGCTGCTATTTTATTGGGGTTAATATTACCATTTGCATATATTTATATAGGAGACGTTTTAGACACTAAGGTTCATGATGAAAATGATCTAAACAGAATTAAAATACCTTATTTAGGCGATATTCCCTTATCAGTTTCTAGAAAAAATCAATTTATAATGGAGAATGACAACTCCAATGTAGCCGAAGCATTTAGGTATGTTCGTACTAACATTAATTTTATGTTGGATAATAAAAAAAGGGGTAAAACAGTTTTTGTCACGTCTACTCAAGGTCATGAAGGGAAAACTTTTACAGCGATTAATTTGGCCTCCTCTTTGGCTATTTCCGGTAAAAAAACATTATTGCTCGGTATGGATCTTAGAGCTCCTAAGATAACTAAATATTTAAATTTAGAGGAAATACTGGGAGTTACAAATTATATAAAAAATAGTAATCTAACTTTAAATGAAGTTACAGAAAATTACACAAAAATTGATAATTTACATCTAATTAACTCTGGAGATATACCTCCTAATCCTGTAGAATTATTAATGAGTAAAAGAGTAAATGAACTGTTTGATGAAGCTAAAGAAAGATATGATTATATTATTGTAGATACAGCACCGGTAGGTATGGTTACAGATACAATGCAAATTAGTAAATATGCAGATTTAACAATTTATGTTGTAAAAGCTAATTTTCTAGATAAACGTATGTTACATATTTCGGAAAGAATGTACAATGAAAACAAACTAAAAAATATGGCCTTTTTAATTAATGGATCAGACCATAGTAGAGGGGCTTATGGATATGGATACGGATATGGATATGGAAATAATAATTTTAAACCATGGTACAAGAAATTTTTATAATGAGTAATGAGCTTGGATATATTTAGATTAATTGATATACGTGTTTCAAATATTCGAATACAATTAGCAGATAGACAAAAATGAATTATCAGAAATTATTTCTATAATTCATTTTTAGGTATTAGACTGATATTTAGTTAGTCAAATAGTAATTTTATCATTGTCACAAGTGAAATAACCTGTATTTAATAGAACAATATAAAATAAAAAGATAGTATATTACGTTAGATAATTATGTTAATAAATTTGATCAAATTTATTTATATGGTTATTAATTTACATATATTTGTATATTATAGAAAAAATTAATTATAAACGAATATCAATATGATGAAAAAGTTACTTTTTGCATTTTTAATTATTTTCTCCTCTTTTATATCGGAAGCTCAGCAAATTATAATCACATCAACTTCAGTAAGTTCAAGTTGGTCACCTAGAAGTGTAACAAATACTGGAAATGACTTAGTTTGGGAAGCTTCGAATGGTCTAATTGGTACTTTAACTCAGACGGCAAATGTTCCAAATTTTGATTTTAGCGCAAATGATGGGAGTCCGATAAATATCACAGTAAGCAGTAGTGATAGTTTTGTAGGGTTAACAAGATTTCAGGTATATACATTAGATATAACCTCCATAGATGCAAGTCCAGCAACTCAATTAGATAATTACCATGTGCAGAATAATGCCATATCTGCTATTGACATTAGTGCTTTAACCAATTTGACTTTTTTCAGGACATTAGATAATACAATTTCTTCATTAGATATTTCAAATAACCCTTTGTTAGATAGGTTAGAAGTAAATAATAACAGCCTAAGTTCAACTAATTTAGATGCTCTGGTAAATCAACTGGACACTTTTGGATTATTAGATGGTATATTGAATTTAGCAGGTAACCAAGGATTAACCTTAGCATCTCAACCAGCTTATGACAATTTAATTGCAAAAGGTTGGCTTATAGATGTTCCGGCTCCGGGGCCACCTGTTATTGCAACTATGACAATTACGACAACATCAACAAGTGCGGTGTGGTCGCCTCGAAGTGTTACAAACACTGGTAATGCTTTTTTATGGGAAGCTTCAAATGCATTGATAGGAACCTTAACTCAAACAAGTAGTAATCCTACTTTTGATTTCAGTGCAAATGACGGAACACCAATAAATATTACAGTAACCAGTAATGATGGTTTTTCAGGTTTGACCAGATTTCAGGTTTATACCTTAGATATTTCAAATATAGACGCAAGTCAGGCTACACAATTAGATAACTATCATGTACAGAATAATGCTATATCAGCTATTGACATTAGTACCTTAACTAATGTAACATTTTTCAGGGCTTTAGATAATACAATTTCTACATTAGATATTTCAAACAATGCATCTTTAACAAGATTAGAAGTAAATAATAATAGTTTAAGTTCCACAGATCTTGATGCTATTGTAAATCAATTAGATACATTTGGTTTGTTAGATGGTATTTTAAATATATCTGGTAATCAAGGTTTGACACTAGCAGCTCAACCGGCATATGACAATTTAATTGCAAAAGGTTGGCTTATAGACGTTCCTGCTCCGGGTCCACCGGTTATTGCAACTATGACGATTACCACAACTTCAACAAGTGCATCATGGTCACCAAGAAGTGTTACCAATACGGGTAATGCATTTCAATGGGAAGCAACTAACGCCTTAATAGGTACTTTAACACAAACTGCAAATATTCCAAGTTTTGATTTCAGTGCAAATGATGGTACACCAATAAATATTACAGTAACTAGTAATGATGATTTTACAGGATTAACCCGTTTTCAGGTTTATACATTGGATATTACAGATATTGATGCTAGTCAGGCTACACAATTAGATAATTACCATGTACAGAACAATGCTATATCTGCAATAGATATTAGTACCTTGGCTAATGTAACATTTTTCAGGGCCTTAGATAATACAATTTCTACTTTAGATATTTCAAATAACCCTTTGTTGACTCGACTAGAAGTAAATAACAATAGTTTAAGTTCAACAGATCTTGATGCTATGGTAAATCAATTAGACACTTTTGGTTTATTAGATGGTATCTTAAATATATCTGGTAATCAAGGATTAACCACTGCAGCTCAACCCGCTTATGACAATTTAATTGCAAAAGGTTGGCTTATTGATGTTCCTGCTCCCGGTCCTCCGGTTATTGCAACCATGACAATTACCACAACATCTACAAGTGCAGCATGGTCACCAAGAAGTGTTACCAATACGGGAAATGCCTTTCAATGGGAAGCAACTAACGCCTTAATAGGTACTCTAACACAAACTGCAAATATTCCAAGTTTTGATTTCAGTGCCAATGATGGAACTCCAATAAACATTACAGTAACAAGTAACGATGGCTTCACCGGATTGAGCAGATTTCAAGTATTCACCTTAGATATTACAGATATTGATGCAACACAAGCTACTCAGTTAGATAATTACCATGTTCAAAATAATGCAATTTCTGCAATAGATATTAGCACTTTGACCAATGTAACATTTTTCAGAGCCTTAGATAATACAATATCAACTTTAGATATATCTAATAACTCTTTACTTACTCGTTTGGAAGTAAATAACAATAGCTTAAGCTCAACCGATTTAGACGCTATAGTTAACCAGTTAGATGCCTTCGGATTATCGGATGGTCTTTTAAATATTTCTGGCAATCAAGGTTTAACAACAGCAGCACAACCAGCATATGATAATTTGATTGCTAAAGGATGGATAATTGATGTTCCGGCTCCCGGACCACCGGTTACAGCTGTTATATCAATAACTACAACATCTACAAGTGCATCATGGTCTCCAAGAAGTGTTACAAATACTGGTAACGCTTTTGTGTGGGAAGCAACAAATGCGTTGATAGGAACATTAACTCAGACCGCAAATGTTCCAAGTTTTGATTTTAGCTCAAATGATGGTACTCCTATTAGCATTACTGTTACTAGTAACGATGGTTTTACCGGATTGACCAGATTTCAAGTATACACTTTAGATATTACCGATGTCGATGCAACTCAGGCAACTCAATTAGATAATTATCATGCACAAAATAATGCTTTATCGGCTATAGACATTAGTACCTTAACCAATGTAACATTTTTCAGAGCTTTTGACAATACCATTTCTGCTTTAGATGTTTCAAATAATGCATTGTTAACCAGATTAGAAGTTAATAATAATAATTTAAGTTCAACAGATCTAGATGCTATAGTAAATCAGCTAGATATTTTTGGATTATTAGACGGTATTTTAAGTATATCTGGAAATCAAGGATTAACCAATGCAGCACAACCGGCATATGATAATTTAATTGCCAAAGGTTGGTTAATAGATGTTCCTCCTCCAGGGCCACCTGTTATAGCTACTATTTCTATAGTTACAACATCTACAAGTGCAACATGGTCACCACAAAGTGTTACCAATACAGGTAATGCTTTAGAATGGGAAGCAACAAATGCTGTAATTGGTACAATAACACAATCAGGTAATAATCCAAGCTTTGATTTCAGTGGTAACGATGGTACACCAATTAATATCACCGTAACCAGCAATGATGGTTTTGTAGGTTTGACTAGATTTCAAATGTTTACTTTAGATATTACAACTATTGATGCAACACAGGCTACTCAATTAGATAATTACCATGTTCAAAATAATGCAATTTCTGCAATAGATATTAGTACTTTGACAAATCTTACATTTTTCAGAGCTTTAGATAATAGTATTATCACTCTTGATATTTCAAATAACCCATTAATGATTAGGTTAGAGATGGATAATAACAGTTTAAGCTCTGCCGAATTAGATGCCATAGTAAATCAGTTAGATGCTTTTGGATTGTTAGATGGTATTCTAAATATATCAGGAAATCAAGGATTAACACTTGCAGCTCAACCTGCCTATGACAATTTAATAGCCAAAGGTTGGATTATAGATGTACCAGCACCAGGTCCACCGGTTACAGCAACTATCTCTATAACTACAACCTCAACAAGTTCATCTTGGTCGGCAAGAAGTGTGACAAATTCGGGTAATGCCTTTGAATGGGAAGCTACTAATGCCGCAATTGGTACAATTACACAAACAGGTAATAGCCCCGCATTTGATTTTAGCGGAAATGATGGAAGTCCAATAAATATTACAGTAACAAGTAATGACGGTTTCTCAGGTTTAACTTTATTTCAAGTTTTTACATTAGACATTAGTTCTATTGATGCAACACAGGCAACTCAATTAGATAATTACCACGTACAAAACAATGCTATTCCTTCTATAGACATTAGTACTTTGACTAATATAACCTTCTTCAGAGCGAATCAAAATACAATTTCTACATTAGATATTTCGAATAATCCTTTACTCACAAGATTGGAGTTGACAGATAATAGTTTAAGTTCTACAGAATTGGATGCTATTGTAAATCAATTAGACACCTTTGGTTTATTAGATGGAATATTAACCTTGGCCAATAATACCGGAGGCTTGACTCTGGCGGCTCAACCGGCTTATGATAATTTGATTGCAAAAGGATGGACTATAGATATAGGGCCTCCTGCACCAGGAGCAATTATTGACGTTTTAG
>VAPK010402820.1_pt1 | contig 14706 bp, 15 predicted proteins | sample 3395031 | NCBI WGS metagenome assembly VAPK01 (sample SAMN08290443, study PRJNA428436) | hydrothermal vent metagenome | isolation source: Deep-sea hydrothermal vent chimney 1 | place: Pacific Ocean: Juan De Fuca Ridge
ATCTTTTCGTCGTTATAGAGGTATAACTTGCTGAGGAAGGGGGACTTACCTTTGGCGACGTCAGCTTCAATAGTCCAGTATTCTTTGGGGTCGAAAGCTTCGATTGCCAGTTCGCGCTCGACGATCAGACGTAATGCCGGGCTTTGCACGCGTCCGGCGGAGAGGCCGCGCTGGACTTTTTTCCACAGCAGTGGTGACAGGTTAAAACCAACCAGGTAATCCAGTGCGCGCCGGGTTTGCTGCGCGTTGATCAGGTCGGTGGAAAGGTCGCCGGGGTTGTCGATGGCCGCCTTGATGGCGCGTTTGGTAACTTCGTTAAACGCGACGCGGTGAACGTCCTTGCCTTCCAGCAGATCTTTTTCTTTTAGCAGTTCGTACAGGTGCCATGAGATGGCTTCCCCCTCGCGATCCTGGTCAGTCGCGAGATAAAGCGTGTCGGCTTTTTTTAAAAACTGGATGATTTTGTTGACGTGTTTTTCGTTGCGTTCGATGATCTGGTACTTCATCGTAAAACCGTGTTCGGTGTCGATGGCGTCTGCTTTGGGAATCAGATCGCGCACGTGACCATATGAAGCAAGAACTTTGAAGTCTTTGCCCAGATATTTTTCGATGGTTTTCGCCTTGGCGGGCGACTCTACGATAACAAGGTTTTTGCTCATGCGGTTTAGTCTGGTCGTTGTTCGGGCCGTTTTTAAGGGATTGTGTCAGGCTGTTATATAGATGACAAATTCGATTATTGAAGCAGTTCGGTCACTTCGTCAAAGATAAAATTTTCCATCAGCGCCAGTGCGTTCTCTTCGCCGGGGTGGGCGTGCAGCACGATCATGATAATCCATTTCATCTGTTCGGCGTCCAGCGGGTGGCCTAATGCGGCGACGCGATCGAGTATTAATTCGCGCGTAACCGGTGTCAGTATATTGGTTTGTTCGAGAAAATGTAAAAATCCGATGCTGTCGATGCCGAGCAGTTTTTTCTCTTCTTCGCTATAAATGCGGATACTGGTTTCGCTGATCGGTAAAAATTGCTGTCTTTCCTGCAAATCGGCTAAATCTTCCAACCAGTCGAAGGCCTGATTGATTTCCTGGTTGTGAAAGCCCATTTCTTCCAGGCGAAGCTGAATGCTGTCGCGTTTATCGGTGACACGGCTGGTCTCGTTCAATTCGTCATCATCCAGGTAACGTTCGAATAAAAACATTAAAACATCAACCACGGACTGTTTGATTATCATTCAGGAAATCCTGTGTATATTATTAATGGACTTTTTAAAAACTGTCGTAAATTACTTGTAAATCAAAACGTAAGGCAGTTTTCAAAGTATCGTTAAGTTATGCATGTGTAGCGGCCATCCTGACATACGATGATTCCTTCCAGCTCCAGAATCAGCAACATGGAGGCGATCTCTGCGGCTTTAAAGCCGCTGCTGGCAACCAGTTCATCGATGCTGGCAGGCTCATAAGCGAGGCATTTGAGCAGTTTTTGGTGATCCGGGTCAAGTGCCTTGTGCGAATCTTCTGGATTTTCATGGATATTTGCGTCAGTTTTTATGGGATATGGTCTGTTTTTTGCAGCGGGTAAACGTAGTTCTTCCAGGATGTCATTGGCGGATTCGACCAGTTTTGCGCCCTGGCGGATCAGCTGGTGGCAGCCGCGTGCCATCGGGTTGTGGATTGACCCGGGAATAGCAAAAACCTCGCGGTTTTGTTCCAGTGCGAAGCGAGCGGTGATTAAGGAGCCACTTTTCTGTGCAGCCTCGACAACCAGGGTGCCCAGTGACAATGCGCTGATAAGGCGGTTGCGCCGGGGGAACAAACCACGCAATGGCTGTGTGCCGATAGGCATCTCGGAGACCACTGCACCATTTTCGCTGATTTGTTGTGCCAGTTTCTGGTGTTGCGCGGGGTAGACGATATCGAGGCCGTGTGCCGTTACCGCGATGGTGCCGGCCAGACCATGCAACGCGCCTTCATGGCTGGCACCGTCGATGCCGCTGGCCAGGCCGCTGGTGATGGTAATGCCGACACTGGATAAATGCCGGGCAAATTCTTTTGCCGTGTTGCGCCCTGCTGCGGTCGGGTTGCGGCTGCCGACCATGGCTAGCTGCGGTTGTTGCAGATAATCCGGGTCACCACGTACATATAACAGGGGGGGTGCATCGGGCAGGTCTTTTAACTGGTTCGGGTAACGTTCATCAAACAGTGTGATGATGTGGTGGTTTTTTTCTGCGCACCAGTTTAAATCGGCGTCGATAGTCGGTTTTTCTTTATTGCGTAGCGCGTTAAGGGTTTCGTTTTTTATTGCCAGTTCAGAAAGTTGCTGCGAGCTGGCGTTGAGCGCGGCTTCAACCGAGCCAAAGGTTTCGAGTAGAAGGTGAAACGTGGTGGGGCCGACACCTGTGGTATGTAACAGGGTTAACCAGTGGTCGAGGGTGTCGTCTGATCCCGCATTCCTTGCAGGTTTGTGATTTTTCATCCGTGGATATTACACCATCTGTTTCCTGTTTTGCTATGTGCGCGGTGAACCGGCTAAAACTTGGGTGTGTGCAGGAAGTCATAGTTGCGGATAACACGTCTGGATTCCAGGGTTATCGCGTAACTGACGCGGTCAAAGGTTTTGAAAATCATCACCAGGCCGCTGCGTTCATTCGGTAGTTTGACGGGTTTGCTGCTGTGTTTGTTGTTGCGGTCGCGCACGGTTTCGCCGTTGGTAAAGGTTGCTAGCAGGTAACCAACTTCCATGCCATCGCGTTCCCCTTTGTTGATGACCACGACCTGTAGCTGTGCCACGCCGGCCAGGGCTTCATTTAGTTCCAGTATCTGCGCAGTGATTTCTCTGTCGGGCACGTGTGGGAAATACAGGTTTTCCAGTTTGCTTCTGTCTTCTGGTAACAAACGATCACCGATTAAAACTTCACGGCTGGTAAAAGTCAGATCGCCTGAGGCCGGGTCGTCGTAAGCAGTGATACGAATTTCGCCGGTGTGAATGGCGGCATAACCCAGAATTTCATCGGTAACGGGGTCACGCAGTGCGTTGCCGGGTCTGAATATGGAAAAGCGAACCCGTTCTTTATCGATTTCGCCGCGCACATAAACACGATCACCATCGCCTAAAATAAGGTGGTTGTCTTCACTGCCGACGATGTATGGCGCATTATCCAGTTGCTCTTTGGTAACCACACGAGGTTTCGTCAGAAATTGCCGGATGGCGTCACCCGGAATACTGGGAATGCTCGCCGATAGTGCAGAGGTGCGGATGCCGGGGCTGAGTTTTCTCACCGGCAGATCGCCACTTTGCTGGACTTCTTTGTGTTTTGCCTCGTTGACCATCATCTGTGGCTGGCCGTTGACATAAACAAGTGTCAGGACATCGCCAGGATAGATTAAATGCGGGTTTTTGACCTGCCGGTTTTTCTGCCAGATCTCGGGCCAGTACCAGGGATCCTGTAAAAACATGCTGGAAATGCCCCATAAAGTATCGCCTTTTTTAACGGTGTACTGACGGGGGTAGCGAGCTTTTACGCGAATTTTTTTAGCGGGTGCCTTGCTTTCGCTTGCCTGGACAATCGAGACCGGTTCATCTGCTTCATCTGCGACAACTGGGCGTGGTTGTGACGAACCGCAGCCAGTGGTAATGGCCAGTAGCCCTGAAAGCAGGAAAAAGGGTACAATATTGCGTGATTTGGGAGTATTAGAAATATTCATTTTTATTTTTATTTTACTCATCGGCTCAGGTTCTTATTTTTGCCCTTGATTTTTATTTTTGGGCCGAGTTTTTCTACTATTCTCAATACTTTAGTAGACGAACTTCGATTGCTAAGGTAAGTTTTTCACTGAGTGTAGCAGAAATAATAAAAGAGGGGCTGATTGCCTGGGTTTTTGATCACGATTATCAGGTGGCTTTTTCAGCTCTATTTTGACCAGGCAACAAAACATTATGGCGATACTAGATATATTATATTACCCGGATAAACGGCTGCGAACCGTGGCTAAACCGGTAGAAAAAGTTGATGATTTCATCAAGAAACTGGTCGATGACATGTTCGAAACCATGTACCTTGCGCCCGGCATTGGTTTGGCGGCAACGCAGGTTGACGTTCATCAACAGGTGATTGTGATCGACATTTCCGAAGACAAAGACCAGCCGCTGTGTTTGATTAATCCTGAGGTCATCGCTGAAGAAGGCACTGAAACTTGTGATGAAGGCTGTTTGTCAGTGCCGGATATTTACGAGACAGTGCAGCGCAGTGAAAAAATCACCGTGAAAGCACTTGATCAAAATGGCGATGAATATACCTTGCAGGCAGATGAGATGTTGGCAGTCTGCATCCAGCACGAGATTGACCACCTGAAAGGCAAGCTGTTTGTCGATTACCTGTCAACACTCAAGTTACAGCGTATCAAGAAGCGTCTGCAAAAAACGCAACGTGAAGAACTTCGCCGTGCAGTGCTTTAAGCTTACTTAATAATTTTAAAACAACGTTTCATATTCACCACAGAGGACACAGAGGTCACAGAGATTTTTAGTTTTTTATAGTCATTAACTCCGTGACCTCTGTGTCCTTTGTGGTGAACTAAAAAAGTTAAAATATTGCTGGCAGCTTGTTTGTAACCGACTTAAATAAATAGTGATTAATCCTTTACGCATCATCTACGCCGGCACGCCGGATTTTTCTGTGGCAGCCTTGCGCGCATTAATCGAATCAGAGCACGAGGTGATCGCGGTTTATACGCAGCCCGACCGTCCTGCCGGTAGAGGTCGTGGCCTGGCGGTTTCGCCGGTGAAAGCCGAAGCGCAGCTGCATAATATTCCGGTGTATCAGCCAGAATCGCTAAAAGACCAGGGCGCGCAGCAGCAACTACAGGCGCTGGAGGCTGATCTGATGGTGGTCACCGCTTATGGTCTGCTACTGCCGCCGCAGGTGTTGCAGGCACCACTGCTGGGCTGTATCAATATTCATGCATCCTTATTGCCACGCTGGCGCGGCGCGGCACCAATCCAGCGAGCGATTCTGGCGGGCGATAAAAAAACCGGCATCACCATTATGCAGATGGATGAAGGGCTGGATACGGGTGACATGCTGGCAGTAACTGAATGTAAAATTGAAGACCATGATACCGGTTCCAGTCTGCATGATAAGTTGATGACGCTGGGCGCGCAGAGCTTGATGACGGCGCTACCGGCGATTGCCATGCAGATCGAAGGGCAGCTGCTTCATCGCACAAAACAAAATGCTGCCGATGCATGTTATGCATCCAAGCTGAGTAAAAACGAGGCAAAGGTCAACTGGTCGCAACCGGCACAGCAAATTGAGCGTGCGATTAGAGCCTATAATTCCTGGCCGGTGGCTTACTGTTCTTATCAGAAAAAAAGCAAAGATGCCAAGCTGCGTTTGTGGCAGGCGAGGGTGCTGGCGGATGCTGTTGCTGATTCGGAGAGGCCGCCCGGAAAAGTTGTGGCGGAATCTGTCTCGGGCATCGACGTGGTCACTGGCGAAGGGCTGTTGCGTATTACCGAGTTGCAGGCCGAGGGCAAACGCCGGATGCCGGTGGCAGATTTTCTCAACGCTAACTCTTTGCTTGAGCAGGTGTTGAAATAAGATCGTGGAAAATTCTTCTTCTAAAAAGAAAAAAGTCAGGCCGCCGAAGACAAAAGTTAGTGCGGCGCGTAGTGCTAGCCTGAAAACACTAAAGCAGGTTTTTAATGGTCAGTCGTTGTCGGCGGTACAGGTTCACACCACTGATAAACTCGATGATGCAAGAGATCGTGGTCTGGCGAATGAGATCGTCAACGGGGTTTTACGCTGGCGCTGGCAGCTGGAATTTTTTATCTCACAGCTGCTGAAAAAACCGCTGAAACCAAAAGATCTGGATGTGCAGCTGATCTTGCTGATGGCGCTGTATGAATTGCATCAGTGCCGCACCCCGGATTATGCGGTAATCAATGAGTCAGTTGAGCTGGTCAGGCAATCCGGTAAAAAATGGGCGGCGGGATTAGTCAATGCTGTGCTGCGAAATTTTACCCGTGAACAGGAAAAACTCGCCGCCTCGATAAAAGACGGTGTAGTGCGCTACTCGCACCCGCCCTGGTTGCTGGAAAAAATTAAGGAAGACTGGCCGCAAGACTGGCAACAGATTTTAGCGGCGAACAACCAGCGCCCGGCGTTCTGGTTGCGGGTGAATCAATTACAGCACTCAGTTGAGCAGTACCAGCAGTTGCTCATCGAAGCGGGACTGGAATCTGAAACTGCTGCTTTTGCCGAAGCGGCTTTAAAGTTGAGTCACGGCGTCGATGTGCGATCCTTGCCTGGCTTCGCTGAAGGTGCGATATCGGTGCAGGATGCCGGTGCCCAGCTGGTCGCTGAGTTGCTGGATGTGTCAGCCGGACACCGGGTACTCGATCTGTGCACCGCGCCCGGCGGAAAAACCTGTCACCTGCTCGAGCGTTATCCTGATCTCGATCATCTGCTGGCTGTCGAGCTTGAAGAAAAACGCATGTTACGCGTCAGTGAAAATTTGCAGCGCCTTAAGCTTGAGTCGAGAGCAGTGTTAATTGTCGCCGATGCGCGTGATACAAAAAACTGGTGGCAGGGTGAGCAATTTGATCGCATCCTGATCGATGCCCCCTGTTCGGCCAGTGGAGTCATCCGCCGTCATCCGGACATTAAAACTCTGCGCCGTGATACGGACATTGCACCGCTGGTGAAATTGCAGTCGGAAATTTTGTCTGCTGCATGGCAAACACTGGCCGCAGGTGGGGAGTTGTTGTATGTTACCTGCTCGGTATTCAAAGACGAAAACCAAAACCAGATAGCGGCGTTTTTATCGCAGCATGATGATGCGGCCGAAATAAAAATAGAGGCTGATTGGGGTCAATCATGTGCACATGGCCGCCAGCTGTTTCCCGGTGAACAGGATGCGGATGGATTTTATTTTTGTCGGTTACAGAAAACCGGTTAAAAAAGTTAGGCAACCTCTGATTAGATCTGGGTCGAACAGATTACCATTAAGGTGTCGATTCATGACTTATTCAGAGGCTTCGCAGGCAAACAGGTATGAAAAGCAGGATGTTTGAGCGTAAACTTCTCGTTTGTAAAAATGGCCTTTAAAAATTAGCGGTATTAACGCACAGATATTACAGAGTTAGCTGGCATAATTAATGAATATTATAATTTTGGGTGCAGGGCAGGTTGGCTCGAGTGTTGCTGAGAGTCTGTCGTCAGAAGCAAATGACATTACGCTGGTCGACATGAATATGTCCCTGCTGGAAGAACTGAGTGACCGACTCGATATTCAGACTGTGGTTGGCCACGCTTCTCACCCCGATGTGCTCAAACGCGCCAACATCAGCGATGCCGATATGCTGGTGGCGGTGACCAACAGTGATGAGACCAATATTGTTGCCTGCCAGGTCGCACACAGTTTGTTTCACACGCCGACAAAAATCGCCCGGGTGCGTTCGCAGGAATACCTCAAATATAAGGAGCTGTTTAATAACAGCGTTTTACCGATTGATGTTCTGATCAGCCCTGAGCAGCTGATTGCCGAACATATACAGCGGCTGATCGAATACCCCGGTGCGCTACAGGTACTGGACTTCGCCGGTGGTCGAGCACGGCTGGTCGGCGTTAAGGCTTATTATGGCGGGCCGCTGGTTGGTCATGAAATTTCCAATTTACGAAAACACATGCCGGGCATTGATTCGCGGGTGGCGGCAATCTTTCGTCGTGGCAAAGGTATTGTGCCTGATGGTAAACAGGTGATCGAAGCAGACGATGAAGTTTTTTTTATCGCGGCCACCAAGGATATTCGCGCGGTCATGTCCGAACTGCGAAAAATGGATAACCCCATAAAACGCATCATGCTGGCCGGTGGCGGTAACATCGGTAAGCGGCTTGCCCAGGCACTGGAAAAAAAATATCAGGTGAAAATACTGGAACACAATGCGCTGCGTGCAGAAGCCCTGTCCCGCGATTTAAATAAAACCATTGTACTGCACGGTGATGCCGCCGATGAAGATTTGTTGCTGGAAGAAAACGTCGATCAGATGGATATTTTCTGTGCCTTAACCAACGACGACGAAGCCAATATTTTATCGTCGATGCTGACCAAACGTCTGGGTGCACGCAAGGTTATGTCGTTGATCAACCGCCATGCTTATGTTGATCTGATGGAAAGTCAGGGCAGTATCGATGCGGCGATTTCGCCGCAGCAGATTACTATCAGCGGCCTGCTTGCGCACGTACGACGTGGTGATGTTGTTGCGGTACATTCTTTGCGTCGTGGTGCAGCGGAAGCTATCGAAGCTATTGCGCACGGTGACAGTGCTAACTCAAAAGTTGTTGGTAAACGTGTCGAGCAGATTAAGCTGCCCTCAGGTACCACCATCGGCGCGATCATTCGTGGCGAACAGGTGATTATGGCTCACCATGATGTTGTCATCGAAAATGAAGATCATCTTATTTTATTCCTGCTGGATAAAAAGAAATTTCATGCGGTCGAAAAACTGTTTCAGGTCGGCGTGACATTCTTTTAAATATGGATGTTTTCTTGCCTAAAAACAGTCGCCTGGGTTTGCTATGCAAGCGGCTGTAATATTAAAGCTTATTGGCCAGTTCGTTATGCTGTTCAGCGTAACTTTGTTGCCGCCAGTTGTTATCGATCTGATTTATCAGGAAGGCGCGGCGCACAATTTCTTTTATAGTTACCTGTTCCTGCTGGGCATTGGTTTTTTGTTGTATTTCCCGGTCAGAAACAAGAAAAGTGATCTACGATTGCGCGATGGTTTTGTGGTGGCGGTTTTGTTCTGGCTGGTTTTAGGTGTGGCCGGTGCCCTGCCTTTTTACACTTATGAAAAAATGGATATCGATCTGGCCAGTGCGTTATTTGAGTCGATTTCGGGACTAACTACAACGGGCGCCACGGTGCTTGTCGGGCTGGACAGTTTGCCACATAGCATTTTGTTTTACAGGCAGGAGCTGCAATGGCTGGGTGGTATGGGGATTATCGTGTTGGCGGTTGCGGTAATGCCGATGCTGGGTGTCGGTGGTATGCAATTATATAAAACAGAAACCCCTGGACCGATCAAGGATAACAAGTTAACACCGCGCATCGCCGAGACGGCAAAAGCATTGTGGTACATCTATGTAGGCTTGACGATCTTGTGTGCGCTTGCTTACTGGTTGGCAGGTATGACTGTATTTGATGCGGTGGCGCACAGTTTTTCTACCGTTTCAAACGGCGGGTTTTCCACCCACGATGGTAGTGTGAATTATTTTGACAACTGGATTATTGAATGGGTCGCCATCGTTTTTATGCTGCTCGGTGGTATTAATTTTGCGCTGCACTTCACCGTGGTGCGCTCTAAAAGTTTAATGCCTTATTGGCGTGATTCCGAATTCCGGTTTTATGTTGTTATGTTGTCGATAGTGTTTTTTCTGTCAACCTATGTGTTGTATACGCAGTCGATACTGCATGATTTCCCGTTGGCTTTTCGCGAAGCGTTGTTTCAAACCGTCTCGATCACGACCACCTCCGGTTTTGTTACCACTGATTATTCTACCTGGCCGGTTTTTATTCCGGTGTTGCTTATCTTTTCCAGTTTTATCGGTGGCTGTGCTGGCTCCACTGGTGGTGGTATAAAGGTGATACGTATCCTGCTGTTAATCAAGCAGGGGCAACGTGAAGTTATGCGTCTGATTCATCCCAGTGCGAAAGTAACGGTAAAGATCGGCAAGCAGCCGGTTAAGGATTCGGTGATCGATGCGGTGTGGGGTTTTTTTGCTGCCTATGTGGCATTGTTTGCAATAATGATGCTGGCGTTGATGTTTACCGGGCTGGATCAGGTGACGGCATTTTCTGCGGTTGCAGCGACCATGAATAATCTTGGCCCGGGTCTGGGCGAGGTGAGTGCAAACTATTCGAGTCTCTCTGATTTTAATAAGTTGTTGTTGTGTTTTTCCATGTTGCTTGGCCGGCTTGAAATATTTACCTTGCTGGTTTTATTTACGCCAGCTTTCTGGCGTAAATAATTATGAGCAAGAAGGAAAGCAACAAAGAACGATATCGTTTTCGTTTGTTGTTATTGCACCCGCGATATTGGCTCACATGGTTTGGCCTGGCACTGTATTTTATTATTACCCTGTTGCCTTTGTCGCTGATTGATAACTTAGGTTGTCGTCTGGGTAAGTATGCCGCGAATAAAAATAAAAAACGTTTTAATATCGCTATAAAAAATCTTTCATTATGTTTTCCCGAAAAGCCAGTGGCCGAAATCGAGCAAATGGCGATTGATCACTTTCAGGTGCAGTTTCGCAGTGTCTTGCATTACTTTATTTTATGGTGGCGTCCGATATCGGCGGTGCGAAAAAAAATAGTTAAGACTGGCTTTGAGCAAATCGAAGAGCAACAGAAGCTGGGTAAAAACATTATTGTTTTATTGGTGCACAGTGTTGGACTGGATTTTGCCGGTTCAGCAATTGCGCTGGATTATGAGGCGGTTGCACCTTATAAACGAATGAGAAACCCGGTGATCGACTGGTTGATGGCCAATGCGAGGCTGCGGTTTGGTCGTGAAACTAACGGAAAGTTATTTACCCGTGACGATGGGCTCAGGCCATTGATCCGTGAAGTGCGCAAAGGAAAAATATTGATTTACCTGGCGGATGAAGACCTCGGTGAAAAAAATTCTATCTTTGTGCCTTTTTATGGCGTACCTAAAGCAACTATTCCGGTATTGGGTCGTCTGGCAAAGTCATGCAATGCAGTCGTGTTTCCCTGTGTTAGTTGTTATGCGGCGGACAAAAAACAGTATGCAATAAAACTGCTGCCGAAAATAGACGGGCTGCCGGGTGGCGACGATAAAATAGATAGCCTGAAAATGAATGTGGCTATTGAGTCTGCGATTGATGAATGTCCGGTGCAGTACTTCTGGACCTTGCGTTATTTTCAGACCAGGCCGGAAGGTGAGGCGTCGGTGTATGATTGATAACGTCATCATGATCGAACCAATGAATGCGGCGCATACTGAGCGTCAGCAGTTAAAACGTTTATTAAAACGCCTGAAGCATAATACTGGTGAGGCTATCCTGCGCTACAACATGATCGAGGATGGTGATCGTGTTATGGTTTGCCTGTCCGGTGGTAAAGACAGTTTTACCATGCTGGAACTGTTGATGATGTTGCAGAAAAAAGCACCGGTTTCATTCGAACTTGTTGCGGTGAATCTCGACCAGAAGCAGCCGGGGTTTCCTGAGCATGTTCTACCCGAATATCTTGATAAGCAGGGCATTGAATACCACATCATCGAGCAGGATACGTACAGTATCGTTAAAGACAAAATTCCGGAAGGTAAAACCACCTGTGGATTGTGTTCGCGTTTGCGGCGCGGTATTTTATATTCGTTTTCTGAAAAAATAGGCGCCAGTAAAATCGCATTGGGTCATCATCGGGATGACATCATTGAAACCTTTTTTCTTAACCTGTTTTTTAATGGTCAGCTAAAAACCATGCCGCCGAAATTATTGAGTGATAATAAGAAACACCTGTTAATACGTCCGCTGGCATTATGCAGAGAAGACGATATTATCGCTTACGCGGCGATGAAAGATTACCCGATCATCCCATGCAACCTGTGTGGCTCGCAGGAAAATATGCAGCGTAAAGTGGTTAAAAAAATGATTCAGCAGTGGCAGCAGGAAACGCCGGGGCGATCAGAGATTATTATGCGCAGTTTGCAGAATGTGGTGCCGTCACACTTAGCGGACGATAAACTGTTTGATTTTGAAAAATTGCTAAAATAAGTTGATTTATGACGGATTAAAAAAATGATCGAGCGAAATGTTTATCACGATGGCATGCTGGTGGTGACAAAGTGTCGCGGCAACATAACGGCAGAAGAATTGATCAGTAGCCAATACTGGATGGTCGATAACTTTGGTGACGCTATCAGTCCCGGTTTCAGCCAGCTTTTTGACGCGCTTGAAGCTGACACGAGTGCCATCACCGAAAATGATATACATCGTGTTGCCCAGATTAATCTGCACCATGGTAGAACACGTGGTAATTTTTCGATGGCTATTCTGGCGATAAAACCTTATCCGCTGGCTCTGGCAAAATTGCACAAGTTATTATCGGTGGCGGCCAATATTCGTGTAGAAATTTTTAGTGATATCGACACCGCTTACAACTGGCTGGAAATACAGCCGCCGGGTTCCGGGCAGGATGCAAAAGTTGTGTAGCCGGTAATACGCAGGCATAAAAAAACCCCAACTAAAAGTTGGGGTTTTTGGTCCTTGCTTGGTGATGAGCCTCGCGCTATAGCTGTTCCGTATAATTCTATCCATAGAAAATCCAGATCCGTAGAAAAATATGTCAATCCGTGTAAACTGGGGCTTCCATAATCCTTGTCCTTGTCAAAATTCCGTAAGCTACCTATATCCTTATGTCCCTGATTGGCTCTTTCCATGTGTCCTTGAGTAGTATTATGGTCGCACTGTCGATTTTCTGCCATCAGTGGCGGAAGGAGTCGGATGTAGGAAAAAGCCTACAAGAATCTATACTGATTCTTAATTCAGGCAGAAATGATTTCCGGTTGCCAGCAGGTTTTGTATGATTGCCTTGTTACAGCGCGTTAAATCAGCCTCCGTGACCGTTGATGGAAAAATAATTGCTCGTATTGAGCAGGGCCTGTTGGTCTTGCTTGGTGTCGAAAAACAGGATAAACCCGATGTGCTCGAGCGGCTGGCAGAAAAAATATTGAAATATCGCGTGTTTGCGGATGCGGATGACAAAATGAATTTGAGTGTTCTGGATATTGGTGGCGCGGTTCTGATGGTGCCGCAGTTCACCCTGGTCGCTGATACGCAAAAAGGGCTGCGGCCCAGTTTTTCCAATGCGGCTGATCCAGAAAAAGGATTTGCGATGTTTAATCAACTTATTGATATAATGCGGTTAAAGGGTGAAGCGATGAGGTCGGATTTGCCGGTTAACTGGTTGCAGACCGGACAGTTTGGTGCGGATATGGCGGTCGAGTTAATCAATGACGGGCCGGTGACGTTTACCCTGAAAATTTAATTTAGAAAGTTAATTCTTACAGCGGAGATAAAATGGCGCAACGTCAGGCAAGTGTTGAACGCAATACACTGGAGACCCAGATTCAGGTTAAAGTCAACCTGGACGGCACGGGCGAATGCAATCTTGATACCGGTGTGCCTTTTTTGGAACACATGCTCGATCAGGTAGCGCGTCATGGTTTGATTGATCTTGAGATCACGGCGAAGGGTGATCTGCATATCGATGCACACCACACGGTGGAAGACATCGGTATTACTTTAGGTCAGGCGGTGGCGCAAGCGGTTGGTGACAAAAAAGGCATCGTGCGCTATGGCCATGCCTACGTACCGCTGGATGAAGCCTTATCACGCGTGGTCGTCGATTTTTCCGGTCGCCCCGGCATGGAATACAACGTGAAATTTGAGCGCGCAAGCATCGGTGATTTTGATGTCGATCTGTTCCACGAATTTTTTCAGGGCTTTATCAATCACGCCAACGTAACGCTGCACATCGATAATCTCAGCGGCGATAATGCGCATCACATTGCGGAAACCGTGTTCAAAGCATTCGGCCGCGCGGTACGCATGGCACTGGCTGCCGACCCGCGTATGCAGGGCGTGATGCCCAGCACCAAGGGAAGTCTCTAGTCGCTTTTAATTTTTACGTTGTTTTTTATGACTATTCACTATTCACTGTTAACTATTCACTTTGTTGAGCGAATTTCATGAGCTCAGTAATAGCTGTCGTAGATTACGGCATGGGCAACTTGCGTTCGGTTTCCAAAGCTCTGGAGCATGTCGCCGTCGATAACCAAAAAATTATCGTCACTTCAGATGCCGATGAGATCGCCCGTGCTGAACACGTTGTGTTTCCCGGTCAGGGGGCAGCGCGTGACTGTATGAAACATCTTAATGACCGCACACTGACTGAGGTCGTTTTGCAGGCCGCGCATGAAAAACCGTTTCTCGGCATTTGCATGGGCATGCAGGTGTTAATGGCGCACAGCGAAGAAAATGGCGGCATCAAATGTATGGATATGTATGCCGGCGATGTTTGCGCCTTTGCTGATGAAAGCTTGCGGCCGCAGATGCAGTCGCTGAAGATTCCGCACATGGGCTGGAATAAGGTTGCGCACAAACAGGCGCATCCGCTGTGGCATGGCATCGCCGAAGACAGCCGTTTTTATTTTGTGCACAGTTATTATGTGGCACCGGATGATGCCACTCTGGTGGCCGCTACTACCGACTATGGCATCGAATTCGTCTCGGCCATCGCTCGTCAAAATGTTTTTGCTGCGCAGTTTCACCCTGAAAAAAGTGCGCACGATGGTTTACAATTACTAAAAAACTTTTGCCGCTGGCAGGGTCACCTGTAGCAGGCAGACTAAAATGGACTGGCATAATTAACCGAGATTAAAAACTGATGTTATTGATACCCGCAATTGATTTAAAAGATGGACATTGTGTGCGCCTGCGTCAGGGCGACATGAACGACAGTACGGTTTTTTCCGAAGACCCGGTGGCAATGGCCGGTCAATGGGTGGATGCGGGCGCGCGGCGTTTGCATATTGTTGACCTTGATGGCGCTTTTGCCGGCAAACCGAAAAATGCTGACATCATCCATGATATCGCTTCGACTTATCCCGACCTGAAAATCTAGC
>VAPK010150062.1_pt1 | contig 14704 bp, 11 predicted proteins | sample 3395031 | NCBI WGS metagenome assembly VAPK01 (sample SAMN08290443, study PRJNA428436) | hydrothermal vent metagenome | isolation source: Deep-sea hydrothermal vent chimney 1 | place: Pacific Ocean: Juan De Fuca Ridge
AAAACTTCAGCAGCAGCCAGCATACTCTCTTTTAAAATAATACGAGCGGTACTAACACGTTCTTCTTCACCACTTTCTATATCACTAACCAGTGAAAGCCAATCTTTCTTGATACGAAATAATGTTAAACGTGTGTGTGCACGAGAAACGGGGTCAACTGGCATTAAAGGTGGATGCGGGAATCGCTCATCAAGGTACTCCATGATGACGTGCGAATCATAAAGAACGAGTTCGCGATCAACCAAAGTAGGTGCAGAGTTATATGGATTAAGGTCAGCTAAATCTTCAGGTTTATTATTTGGATCCATCTCAATAATGTCAGCCTGAATATCTTTTTCAGCAAGAACTATACGAACACTATGACAATGCGGACAATCTGGTAAAGTAAACAGAGTCATTACCGAACGACGATTTGCAACTGATGACATTAAACACTCCTAAACATTAAAAAAGGCTGCTCGATTGAGCAGCCCCATATTCTATACTAAAAGTTCAGAAAAATCCTGCATTTATACCCAAGTATAAACTTGGGTATATGAAGAATTTTTTATGAAACCTAGTGTATATCTTTCCAGTATTCTTTCTCAAGTGCTAAGGCAACAAAGAAAAACAAGATTAAGAAGAGCAAAGTTAAGATTCCGTAGAATGAACGAGATAACTGAGCTGGCTCACCTACATAGGTAAGGAAATTAGTTAAATCATGTACTACTTGATCGTATTCTGCTTCAGATAGTTTTCCTGGCTTAGCAAGCTTTAATACTGGAGCCGCATCATGATGTGCATCATCACCGTGAGCTTCTTCTTTTACCTGCCAACCTTGTAATTCCCATAATACGTGAGGCATACCAACATCTTTAAAGACGGTGTTATTCACTCCCATAGGACGAGAAGAGTCAAGATAAAAACTTTTAAGATAAGTATAAATCCAGTCTGAGCCGCGTGAACGACCGACTAAAGACAAATCTGGAACATTGGTACCAAAGGCTACAGAAGCAGCTTTTGGTGAATAAGCGGTTTTCATTAATGAACCCACTTTAAGCTTCTTACCATCTTCATCATGATTAACAATCATATATTCTGTTGTTAATTTAGTCACATCATCTTCAGATAGACCCGCATCAGTATTTAAACCAATATCTTTTGCAACACGATTATAACGACTGAACTTTAAAGAATGACAACCAGCGCAGTAGTTAGTGTAATACTTAACACCACGCTGCAAGCTATCTTTATCACTTAAGTCAACATTCGCACTTTGTAGTGCCACTCCGTGACCGCCACCACCGCCAACACTAGCTAAAACGCCAACAACCAACACAGGCACGATTAATGCAAAGATCCATTTACGTATACTATTACTCATGATGTAACCCTCTCTGGAACAGTCTGTTCAGCATTACAACCGCGCACAATAAATGGCAACAATAATGTAACTGCCAAGTAAGCTACTGGCCAAACCAATTGCTTCCATATTTGACTGTAACTGTCCGCATCTTCTGGATTTGCACGGTAGAAGTCTATAGCAATAACAGCCCCAATTAGTACGACAAACCAAAGCAAATAGCGCATTGGCTTTTCAGAATTACTGTGAGCAAAAATCACGATGAAAAACATGAAGTAAATCTCAGTCATTCTAATACCAAGTTCTTTTAATTCAGGTGTTACTGGCTTAACACCAAGATAACCAAGAATAATAAAGACAGCAGCAAAAATACCAAGATTTAACATATGTGCTGTATTACGGTAGCGCCATGATTTAATCGGATTACGATCAAGCCATGGAAGCAAGAACAACATGATAATTGCACCAAACATTGCCAATGTACCCATAAATGGAGACAAGGTAACTGCACGTAAGATCGTGTAGAACGGTGTAAAATACCAAACAGGTGCAATATGCTCTGGTGTCTTCAATGGATTCGCAGGCTCAAAGTTAGCATGCTCCAAGAAGTAACCACCCACTTCAGGCATAAAGAAGATTACTGCAAAAAATGCCATTAAGAATACTGCAACGGCAGGAATATCATGCACTGTGTAGTATGGATGAAACGGGACACCGTCAAGAGGAATACCTTTTTCATTCTTAAGTGCTTTGATTTCAACACCATCTGGGTTATTCGAACCGACCGTATGCAATGCAACGATGTGTACAAAAACTAATGCCACAAGAATCAATGGAACAGCCGCCACGTGGAAGGCAAATAAACGATTCAATGTAGGGTCAGAGATAACAAAGTCACCACGAATGAAGATGGATAGATCATCACCTATTAACGGTATTGTCTGAAATAAGTTGATAATTACTTGCGCACCCCAGAATGACATCTGACCCCAAGGTAACAAGTAACCCATAAAGGCTTCAGCCATCAAAGCAAGGTATAGCGCCATTCCTATCAACCAGACCAGCTCACGTTTACCCTTATATGAACCGTACATTAAACCACGGAACATATGGAAATAAATTACAATAAAGAAGGCTGAGGCACCAGTGGAATGCATATAGCGAATAAACCATCCACCTGGGACATCACGCATAATATATTCAACTGATGCAAAAGCTAATGCCGTATCAGGTTTATAATGCATCGTCAGGAAAATACCCGATACGATCTGGATAACCAAAACCAGCATCGCGAGTACGCCGAAGTAGTACCACGCATTGAAGTTTTTAGGAGCATAGTACTCAGACATATGCTCTTTCCAAGTATCAACAATTGGAAAGCGTTCATCAATCCAACCTAATAAGCCAGTTGCATCGGTTTTTCTTGGGTAAGCAGCCATTATGCAGCACCTCCATCTTCACCAATCAGAATAAGATCATCGCTCTTATAAAAATGAGGAGGAACCACTAAATTTGTTGGCGCTGGGACATTTTTATAAACTCGACCCGCCAAGTCAAAACGAGAACCATGACAAGGACAGTACCAACCACCTTTCCAATCAGCACCTAAATCAGCAGGTGCTAACTCTGGTCGATAAGTAGGGGAACAGCCTAGATGGGTACAGATACCAATTAATACCAACATCTCTGATTTACGTGAACGACTTTGATTTTTAGCATAACTAGGTTGTTGAGTTTCCGTTAAAGACTCGGGATCTTTAAGTAGACCCTCGTTACTAGGTAAGTCTTTCAACATTTTCTCAGTTCTTCTTACCAACCAAATAGGCTTTCCACGCCAGATAACAGTAATCTGTTGACCAGGCTCTACCTTGCTAGAATTAACTTCCACTGGTGCGCCTGCAGCCTTAGCTCGCTCGCTAGGCATCCATGAAATAGCCAATGGTGCAGCAAAACCAACCGTACCAACAGCGCCTATAACAGCAGTGGATGCAATTAGCATGCGTCTGCGTTTTACATCGACTGTATTCGAATCAGAATCGGACATGATTCATATTCTCCACGTAAGTTTAAAATTAATTAAGCACCCTTTTTAGCATGCTAAATCGCAACATCCTCACCTAGAAAAGCTCGAAGATCAAGCCTGATTAAAGAAGAATAACGATTTTTTGATCTGTGAGATAATAAGTTCTCTGGGAATAAATATCCACTCACTAGCGGATATTTATTCTTAACCACTTTGAGAGGTTCAGGTATTACCCATATCTCCCTACACGGAGAAAGGTGAATTAGAGTGCAAGTGTTTGGTTTCATGGAATATTCAAAAATATATTAGCTTCACCTTAAGTTAAGCGGGCATTTTTTGGATATGCTGTGGAATCAAAGATTTGTACTATTATCCGTTTTTCCCCGTGTGAGTTTGTGTATTAAGCTAACTTCTCATTCACTGCCTTCACAACATCATCACTAGATGTTGCCTCTACAGTGAACAATAATCCTTTTTCATCATAGTAATCTGCTAATGGTGCAGTCATCTCATCGTAAGTATCAAGACGCTTGCTGATTGCTTCAACTGTTTCATCAGCACGCTGAATTGTTTTGCTTCCACACTTATCACAAATACCATCAACTTTAGATGGCATGCTTTTTACATTGTAAATAGCCTGACAATCAGTGTTTTCACATGTACGACGAGTTGTTAAACGATCGTAAATAACATCACGAGGTACATTAAGATTAACCACAAAATCCAGCTCAACCCCAATCTTTTCTAGTAAAACGCCCAATGCTTCTGACTGAGGAATCGTACGAGGAAAACCATCTAGTAAAAAGCCGCTCTTGCAGTCATCCTCTAAAAGACGCTCACCCATGATGTTCATGATTAACTGATCAGGAACAAGATCACCAGCATCCATAAAGCCTTTTGCTTCTTTACCGAGGTCAGTTCCCGCTGTTACCGCACCACGTAGAATGTCACCCGTTGAGATTTGTACAGAACCATCAACCTTCGTCAACATCTTTGCTACAGTGCCTTTACCTGCACCTGGTGCACCTAATAGAATTAATTTCATCGTTTTGTCCTTAGTAAGAATTAAGAGTATGTGATTTTTGGGTGCGTATTTTATAGCAATCTCAAGGTAAATCCAGCATATTCTAATATAGCTCTCTTAAATCTCTTGAAAGCAACTAATGATGGGTTATAATTTCTACCCTTTTAGCTCTTTCAGACACAATCTATGAAATTAACTGCACTAACCGCCTTATCCCCTGTTGATGGCAGATACGCAAGCAAAACCAGTGACTTACGTCAGTTTTTTAGTGAATATGGTCTTATAAAGCACCGCGTATTAATTGAAATTCGCTGGCTCCAGGCTTTAGCAAATCATTCAGAAATAAAAGAAGTTCCACTGTTTTCGGATGCAGCAAATCAGACACTCGAATCTATTCTGAGCGATTTTTCTGAAAATGACGCACAACGTGTTAAAGATATAGAGCGCACTACTAATCATGACGTAAAAGCAGTTGAGTATTATTTAAAAGAAAAAATAAAAGACAATGCAGAGCTGCATAAAGTGAACGAGTTCATTCACTTTGCTTGTACCTCAGAAGACATAAATAACCTTTCCTATGCACTCATGCTCAAAGGTGGACGCGAACAGGTCTTACTACCTGAAGCATCTCAACTAATTGATGCAATTAAAGCACTTGCCGATGAGTTCGCAGAAATCCCATTACTATGTCGCACTCACGGACAACCTGCTTCACCCTCTACCCTCGGCAAAGAGATGGCAAATGTAGTCTACAGATTACAACGCCAGCATAAACAAATAGCCGAAGTTGAATTACTTGGGAAAATTAATGGAGCCGTTGGCAATTACAACGCCCACCTCAGCGCTTATCCTGACCTTGATTGGGAATTGTTTGCCAAAGATTTTGTAGAGTCACTCGGACTTAGTTGGAATCCGTACACGATTCAGATTGAACCACATGATTATATCGCCGAATTATTTGATGCAACATCACGTTACAACACGATTGTTATCGATTTTTGCCGTGATATTTGGTCCTATATTTCAATAGGTTACTTTAAGCAGAAAGTAATAGCGGGAGAAGTCGGCTCTTCTACTATGCCACATAAAGTTAACCCAATAGATTTTGAAAATGCCGAAGGTAATATGGGAATGGCAAATGCGATGATGGCGCATTTATCACAAAAATTACCTATTTCACGATGGCAGCGCGACCTTACCGACTCAACCGTTTTACGTACTTTAGGCGTGGGACTGGGACATACCAGTATTGCGATTCAATCTACCCTTAAAGGTATTTCCAAACTTAAAGTCAATGAAGAGGCGATTGCTGCAGATCTTGATCGAAACTGGGAAGTATTAGCTGAACCCGTACAAACGGTGATGCGCCGTTACGGCATTGAAAAGCCTTATGAAAAACTCAAAGAACTCACCCGAGGACAGCGTATTACAGCTGAAATAATGGCAGAATTTATTAGCACCTTAGATATTCCTGAAGATGCCAAAAAACTATTAAGTGAGATGACCCCAGCTAACTATATTGGCAATGCTATCGAGCAGACTAAAAAACTGTGATCAGCTTATTTAATCTTGTAAAAAAGGGGGGGGTGCCATATAAACCTTACCTCCCTATCAATCCCAACTTTCAAACAGCATGAGCCATTACAATCAATCAACAATATTTGGCGATATAAGCACTGAAGAATTTCTCGCCGAGTATTGGCAAAAGAAACCCTTAGTCGTTCGCGGCGCATTCGCCGATTATGAAATGCCCTTCAGTGCTGAAGAGTTAGCAGGATTAGCCTGCGACACCGACGCCCCTGCACGCATCATTATAGAAAACGGCTTGCCTCCAAAAAACAAACCTTGGCAACTTAAACACTCTCCTTTTAGTGATGAAGACTTCACTAGCCTGCCCGACTCACATTGCACTTTTCTCGTCAATGACCTTGAACGTTACATCCCAGAGCTAGGTAATTTAATCGAACCATTTCGGTTTATCCCTGACTGGCGAATTGATGATTTAATGGTCAGTTTTGCAGAAGACAAAGGTAGCGTAGGCCCACACCGTGATGATTATGATGTCTTTCTCATTCAAGGCAAAGGAAAGCGTCGCTGGAAAGTTATCACTCGCGAAGACTATCCAAGCGCCCTAATTCCAGATCTACCCATCGCCTTACTTAAAGAGTTTGAAGCCGACGAAGAATACTTATTAGATACTGGCGACATGCTCTATTTGCCTCCTAATATGCCACACCACGGCATTGCAGAAGGTGCATGCTTCACCTTTTCGGTAGGCTTTCGTGCACCACGCACGATTGATCTAGTTCAAAACTGGCTTGAAACATTTAGCCAAAATGAAGCATTTCAAAAACGCTTTAGTGACACCGAAAGAAAACTACAAGAAAGCTGTGGCGAAATTAACAAGGAAGATCTTGATACTCTCTCCAATTTAATCCTCAATGCTGTTGAAAACCAACAACAAAATATCAATCAATTTCTTGGTAAATACCTAACCGAAAACAAAGGTGAAATACCACAACAAGATTTATCTGAAATTACACAAGAACAGATTATATCAAATGACTTTGAACGTGAAAGCTGGTTACGCATGGCATATACAGAAGAAGATGGCATGATTAACTTTTTTGCCAATGGACATCATATTTCATTAGCGCTTGAAAAGAAGAGTGCAATTCAAGAACTCTGTGAAAATTATTATTACTCTACAGATTCTTTAAAAATCTTAGTTGAAGATGAAGCCTTTAATAAATTATTTAAAAGACTGATTTCAGAAGGTGGGATTTTCCTCGCTGATTCTGCCTAATTAAATTTAAAGCACAAGCTGCCCTAATCTTATAAAAAAGGCGGGGGTGCCTATAATGATTGAGACTCGCATTTTCCCCGAAAAAACTATTGTTTCTTATTCTTAAGATGAATTGAAGTTAGACCTAGTAACATCATAAATACGATAGATAGTGACCCCGCCGCACTGGTACTTCTTCCGCTTTGGCAACTAAGTCTAAACGAGTCATCAAGTAGTAGAGGCAGTACTAATGTTGTAAAGCGTTTTTGTTGTGCATCATCGCATAATTGTTTTCTTAACTTAGTATCATCGACATATTGTTTTGAATATTCGACGTTAAAGACGGCTTTGTTTTGTTCAATAAAAGGGGCTAATAAATCACACTCATTAAATTGAAAACATTGCTCATTAACGGCAAAATCAAAGTCATTTACCAATGCTTCAATTTGATCTAAATCATTTTTCAAACCCACTGCCAGCCCTCTTTTATGCGCTTCGCTTGCTATAAAACGGTTAAAATTTAATTGATCATTTGCATTCAAGGGTAAATTAGTATCATTCGTATAGCCGTCCATATTATCTGCTTCAACACCATCACAACCCTTTTGTGAGGCAAGATCTAAACGGCTTTTCATTATATTTCTTACACCCGTAGAGCGAATATCTAACCAGCGCTCCCCCGCCCAACCATCAAGTGCTTTACCTAAATCTTGCTCAGCAAATTGCCCTGCATCAGAGCGCCATTCTTCATAAGAACCACCCGAGAAATAGCAGATCACTTTTTTGCCGCTAGCTTGTAGTTCTTGAATGAGTGACTTTTCAGTATCAAAAAGATCGATATCATAAATATCGACATCGTAAGCGGTATTAATAGTGCCCTGTAATTGCCAGTGCAATGTCGTTAAAGGTGTTGGTTTATACCAAGAACTTCCAGCGCTGTTGGGGGTATCTGTGGTTTGTTCTCCTGATGATATATGTTCGAGTAAAGCTGCCATTTGAGGTCGATCTACACCATCTTTAGGTTCCAATGTGAAAATATCTTCACCCCACCAAGGACCAGCCGCCCAGTATGTCCAGCCCAACCATACATCATCATTGGCGTCCATGTAGTCAAGCATATTATCAAGACCTTTTAAACACTTATCATTGCGCCCACCTGCAAATTCACCAAGAAAACCACGTACATTATTTGCACGCAACCAATCAGTAAATCCCACCAGTCTTTGTGAGCCAATCGTTTCACTCACACAATTAGCTGAGGTTCCTGATGAGTCGCTATCCATATACTGATGAACTTCAATGGCATAGTTATTAGCCGAGTCTACAATCTCTTTCATTACCGTCGCATTAGGTGTGCCATAGCTATCATCACTCCATGAATGTGCTCCCGTCCATGCATTACCTGGCACCAAGATAAGGTTTGAAGCTCCTGTAGATCGAATCGCAACAATGGCAGCATTTGCATCATCCCGCCAAAGCTCTGAAGGCATCTCATTTGGCTCATTCATCAAGCCAAAAATGACCTTATCATTGTCTTTAAACTGAGCGGCTAATTTAATCCATAGATCTTTAAATGCAGCTTCAGGAAGCGCACCTTGATCACCATCAAGACCAATAACTTCACCGTAATAACGAGCACCATTATGTGGGTCTAAAATCACTCGTGCCTGCTTTGATGTTGCATACGCAACAAAGTCTTTTATTCGCGCAAGCTCTTCTTGATTTAAAGGGCCATTTTGGTCGTTTTGTATACGCTCCCACATAAAAGGTAAACGAAATACATTCATTCCTTTACTGATAAAATAGTCAACTTCTTGGTGAGTTGGGTAGGTATAGTCCGTATTAAAAGTACCCGGTAAATTTCCCGTACCAAAATCTGCACCCGCTAAATTAACGCCATTAAACTGAGTTTTTGCATGAGCAAACTGGCTACTGCTAATGAATAAGATAGTGGTAGTGATATAAAGTATTAAGCTAATTTTATTTTTTAGTATTTGTAAAAACATGCTCCCTCCGAGCTACTAGCACTACTGATAGTCTACTTTCCAATATTGACTAATTTGTATTGTAATAGATATCACATTGACATTGTAGATGATGAAAAATTAAGCAATAGCCAGAGGATATCGTGAACTGATAGACTTGAGGGATAGGAATAAGTTCAATTATAGTGCTAGCTAATACATATATAAAGTGTAGTTATTTAACTCTGGTCTTTTCAATTATGAAAAAAGACGGGGGGTGCCATTAGTTATTACGGAAGTCTTGAAAGGCTGAAAAATTAAACTTCTGAAAGAAGGAAAAATCTTGTTTCATTGAGCAAAGCTTGCAACAAAGAATTCTTATTAAGCAATAGAGAAAGAAAAACACAAGTAGGAGTGTGAATATTAAGTCGACAAACAAGAAGAGAAATAATCTATACATAGATTACTTCTATCAATAAGAAGAGTATTTAGGAAGGTAAACCCGTTAGCGGGTATTATCTAAGAGATAAAACGCTCTTCCATAGGTACTAATATTAAGAGACCTCAGTATAAGAAAACTAATATTTAAAAAGCACCTAAAGGAAGAGCGAATTATAAGCGTATGCTTAGTTCTTGTCTTGATCAACCAGTTGATTAGCTGTAATCCAAGGCATCATACCGCGTAGCTTTGCACCAACAACTTCAATACCGTGTTCCTTATTTAAACGACGGTAGCCTGTCATTGACGGATAGTTTCCCTGCCCTTCTGCAATAAACTGCTTAGCATACTCACCTGACTGGATATTGGCTAATGCTTCACGCATAGCCGCACGAGATTCCTCATTGATAACTTTTGGACCCGTGACATATTCTCCATATTCAGCATTGTTTGAGATTGAGTAATTCATGTTGGCGATACCACCTTCATACATTAAATCAACAATCAATTTTAGCTCATGCAAACATTCGAAGTATGCCATTTCAGGTGCATAACCTGCTTCTGTTAACGTATCAAAACCTGCTTTAACCAACTCAACTGCACCACCACAAAGGACAGCTTGCTCACCAAATAAATCTGTTTCACATTCATCACGGAATGTTGTTTCGATAATTCCAGTACGACCGCCACCAATACCTGATGCGTAAGACATAGCAATGTCTCTTGCTTTACCCGATGCATCTTGCTCAACTGCGATTAAATCTGGAACACCACCACCACGAACGAATTCAGATCGCACGGTATGACCCGGTGCTTTTGGTGCAATCATAATCACGTCTAAGTCTTTGCGAGCAACGACTTGATTATAAATAACCGCGAAACCATGAGCAAACGCAAGAGCCGCGCCTTGCTTGATGTTTGGCTCAATTTCATCTCTATAAAGAACTGACTGAAACTCATCTGGAGTTAAAATCATAACCACATCAGCAGAGGCTACCGCTGTAGGAACATCAGCTGTTTTTAAACCAAAACCTTCTGCTTTCTCAATCGAAGGTGATCCAGGGCGAAGACCCACAATAACATCAACACCAGAGTCTTTAAGGTTTGCAGCATGTGCATGCCCTTGAGAACCAAAACCAATAATGGCAACCTTTAGACCTTTGATAACTGATAGGTCACAATCTTTGTCGTAATAGATATTCATATTTACTTTTTCCTTGTCATATTCTGTATTTTAAATAATTTTAAATGGCTAATTTGTAACTAAATTTTGAGGGCATTATTTCCACGAGTTATTCCCATCGCACCTGAACGAACGACTTCTATCACCTTATGCTCTTTCATTGTCTCTAAAAAACCATCGAGTTTATCTGAGCGACCCGTAATTTCAATGGTATACATTTTATTTTTCACATCAATCACGTTAGCACGAAAAATATCTGCCATACGTTTAATTGAAGCACAGGACTCCATATTATTAGCCGCTACCTTTACAAACATAATTTCACGTTCGATATGTACATAATCCGAAAGCTCCATGACTTTTACAACATCAATCAGCTTATTAAGCTGCTTGACGATCTGCTCAATTGAAGCATCATTGCCTTTTGTCACCAAGGTCATTCGAGATAAGGTTGGGTCATCGGTGGGAGCGACTGTTAATGATTCAATATTGTAGCCACGTTGCGAAAACAAACCTGAAACCCGTGATAATGCACCTGTTTCATTTTCCATTAGTATTGAAATAATATGTCTCATAGTATCGTTCATTCTACGCCTTCTTCTTGCCGTTCATATCATCAATCGCATCTTGCTTATTAAGGTACATTTCATTATGACCATAACCTGCAGGAATCATTGGATAAACATTACCTTGTTTATGGGTAATAAAATCGAGGAAATGTAAACGCTTAGTATCGGAAATCGCTTCTCTTAATGCGCCTTCGACATCCTCAGGTTTTGTGATTTGAACGCCCACATGACCGTAAGCCTCAGCTAATTTCACAAAGTCAGGTGTTGATTCAAGATAAGTTTGTGCATAACGTTCTTCATAGAAAAATTCTTGCCACTGCCGAACCATTCCTAAAACACCATTATTTAAGTTAATAATATTTAAAGGTAAGTTATATTGCTTACAGGTAGAAAGCTCCTGAATACACATTTGGATGCTACCATCACCCGTAATACAAGAAACCGTTTCATCAGGGTGTGCTAATTGAATACCCATCGCAGCAGGTAAACCAAAGCCCATGGTTCCTAGACCACCAGAGTTGATCCAACGATTAGGCTTATTAAAACGGTAATATTGTGCAGCCCACATTTGATGTTGCCCAACATCAGAGGCGACATAAGAATCACCACCCGTAATTTCAGATAACTTTTCAACAACATACTGCGCAAGAATTTCATCACCTTGATCGTACGCAAGACAATCAACACTTTGCCATTCTTTAACTTCTTTCCACCAGGCATCAAAAGCAGATGTATCTGGTTTAATATTCTGCACTTTCATCTCAGCTAACAATGCATTCAATACGTTCTTAACATCACCAACTATTGGATTATGCGCCTTAACATTTTTTGAAATACTAGTCGGATCAATATCAATATGAATGACTTTTGAACCCGGTGAAAATTTATTTAAATCACCTGTCACTCGATCGTCAAAACGCGCACCTACACAAATGATTAAGTCAGCATAATGCATCGCTCTATTTGCTTCAAAGGTGCCATGCATGCCAGGCATGCCAAGGTATTGCTTATCTTTAGTTGGATAAGCGCCCAATGCCATTAGCGTTGTAGTTATCGGAAAATTAAATACATGAGCAAATTCAATTAACTCTTTAGATGCTTGAGATGAAACAACCCCACCACCTGCATATAAAATAGGTTTTTTCGATTGAGCAATCATGCTCAGTGCTTTTTTGATTTGTTTCGCATTACCCTTAATCGTAGGCTGGTAAGAGCGCATCTTTAAAACTTTGGGGTAATCAAATTCAATTTTGTAAAGTTCTGGATCAGTTAGATCCTTAGGAATATCTACAAGCACAGGGCCCGGTCGACCAGACATCGCGATATGAAATGCTTTCTTCATAGTTGGCGCAATATCTTCAATGGTAGTAACAAGGAAGTTATGTTTAACACAGGGGCGCGTAATACCCACAATATCAATTTCTTGAAATGAGTCATTACCAATTAGCGCACGTGGCACTTGCCCTGAAATAACCACTAAAGGAACAGAGTCCATATAAGCATCTGCAATGCCTGTGACCGCATTCGTTGCGCCAGGACCAGATGTGACAATACAGACACCTGGCTTATCAGTTGATTTTGCATAACCTTCGGCAGCGTGGATTGCGCCTTGCTCATGCCTACTTAAAATATGTCTGATGTCACCACGTTCTTCTGCTTTATAAATTTCATCATAAAGGAATAAAACTGCTCCACCAGGATAACCAAAAATGGTATCTACATTTTCCGCTTTAAGACATTCTATGAATATCTCTGCACCTGATAATTTCACTACTCGTTCCACCCTAATTACTGAATAATATGAGACCCGACATCATAATATGAAAATTAAATGAAATATAGCTGAAAGTGAGGTCTTTATTGAGTTAATAATGACCTCCATAAGTAGATGGCACCCCCCCTGTTTTTAGACAATTGTATTAAGGGCACCTCTATTAATTAGATACCTTAGACTAACTCTTAGTTTACAGCCTCACTCTTTGAGTCTTTTTCGATGGTCTTATTGATAAAGTCCATTACATCACAGGATATTTTATTTCCGCCATCACAAGCAAGCTGATAATAATGCATCGCTTTAAATAAGTCTTGTGTCACATTCTTTTCACCTTTGGCATAGGCATCTCCAAGGTAATAACAAGCATCTGCTACTTTTCCGTTACAAGCTTGCATTGAAAGCGCCACTGCTTTTTCATAATCCTGCTTTACAGCCTCACCTTTATCATAAGCAAAAGCTGAATTATAACAGCCCTCTACCTCACCTTTTTCGCAAGCTTTAAGATAATATTCAACTGCCTGACTGACATCCCTGTCCACACCCTCAGCAAAGTTGTACATATTTCCATACTCATAACAAGCCGTTGCCACGCCCTTTTCGCAAGCCTGATTAAACAACCTTATAGCACGCGCATAGTCTCGTTTAACTCCGCCCTTTAAGCCTCGAAATAAGATGCCTAAGCGGTGACACATTTTAAAGTTATCTGCCTTACATTCTTTTTCATAAAGTGCCACGACCTCTTTTTGTGAACATGCATCATCCATACCACCATCACAGGCTTTTATAAAAAATTTTGCAGCTTTCTTCGAGTCTTTTTCAACATCCTTCCCTTCTCGATAAGACAAACCTATATTAACGCAACTCGTTGGATCCCCTAGCTCACAAGCCTCAAAAAAATAAGCTCCAGCTTTAGTCATGTCTAGTTTTACCCCTTGAGCATTAGCATACATAACACCAAGGTTAAAACAGCCATCTACCATTCCAGCAGCACAGCTTTTAATGAAAAGCTCTTTAGCTTTTACATAGTCTTGCTTCTCCCCTCCTTTACCTTCATAGAAAAAGGAACCAATATTGTAACAGGCAGCAGGATCACCAAAATCACACGCTTTACGATAAAAAACCTTCGCCTTATTGATATCTTTTACTACACCTTCCCCCATATAAAATATATCACCGATATGGAGGCAGGCCTTGGCGTAATCACCATCGCAAGCTTTATTTAGGTTTGTTAAAGCTGTCTCAAAGCTTTGTGTTACCCCCCTGCCACTTCTATAAGCAAGAGCAACATTAAAGTAGGCAGCAGGCGTTGCTTGCTGACATTCATCGGAGTGTTTTTTATCGGTATCAGTCCCTATTTTAGATAAACACTTATCGACTACAGCGGTTTTCTCTGCTTTATCACCTTGAGTATCGGCGTACACATTTAGAGTCACAGAGCACAGCGCAAATGCCATCACTATAAAAATTTTCCACATTACTTAATATCCACCTGATCGCTGAAACAAAGAAATCATTATAAAGTAAATCTATAGAACACCAAAGAGCGTGAGAGATATTGTTGGTATTAGCTTCATAATCACTATGGGGTAATTGTGTAAAAC
>VAPK010072962.1_pt1 | contig 14701 bp, 15 predicted proteins | sample 3395031 | NCBI WGS metagenome assembly VAPK01 (sample SAMN08290443, study PRJNA428436) | hydrothermal vent metagenome | isolation source: Deep-sea hydrothermal vent chimney 1 | place: Pacific Ocean: Juan De Fuca Ridge
TCGTTAACAAGATCATTAAAGCTGCGTATATTATTCATCGTCACATTATACGAACTGGCAATTTCTGAAAGCGTATCGCCTCGTTTTATAGTATAATTGACGCTGTCATCCTCAATATTTTTATCGCGCTTCGCAAAAAACGTATTTGGTGGTGACTGATCGACGAAATAATTTTTTATGCCTTTCAATATTGAACGGGCTACAGATTGTTGGTAGCGCCAATTTTTAAGCTTGCGCTCTTCTGTTCTGTTACTGATAAATCCGGTTTCAACCAAAATAGAGGGTATCCCCAACGATTGCAACACAACAAAACGCGCGCGTTCAACGTTAGGCTTGTGAACAGAACCTATCTTTTTCAGTTCATTTAAAACCTTATTTCCCAGACTTAGGCTGGTTTCTATTGTCCCTGTTTGGGTTAAATCAAGTAACACTGAAGTCAATAAACTATCCTTGTTGTCAAAATCCACCCCACCGATAAGATCTGTCGCATTTTCCTTTTTTGCCAAAATTCTTGCCGCCTCACTACTGGCTCCACGCGAGGAAAGCGCATAAACCGAGGCGCCAGCCGCACTGGTTTTTCTAAAGGAATCCGCATGTATTGAAATAAACATGTCTGCCTTGTTTTTTCTCGCTATTTTTTTCCTTGAATTCAAACTAACAAAATAATCACTATTGCGTATCATGACCGGTCGCATGCCTCTTTCCTTGGCAATCATTTTTTCCAGTCGTCGCGCAATAGACAAAACAACTTCTTTTTCATAGGTACCCAGGTGACCTAATGCACCAGGGTCTTCACCACCATGGCCTGCGTCAATTGCAATTACTACATCACGTAGTCTATTTAATTTACCCGATGACGAGATCGATTTGACTGTTAGATTTTTTGCATTTTTCTTTTTCTCAAATAAATCCACTACCAGCCGGTGACCGTATTTACTATTAGGCGCCAATGTAAAGCTTTTCGGCTGCACATTCACATTCATGTCAAATACGACGCGAAATTGTCTGTTCCCCTTAACGGAACTACGAATGCGTTTAATCAAACTCCCGGAGAAATCCAGTTTATCGAGTGGCTTACCTAGTTTAGTATTGTAAAAATCAATGACCACACGCTCTGGATTGTGTAATACAAATAATCGATGTTTTATATCTCGGTTGGTATCGAACACCACACGAATGCTATCCGGTGCAGACCAGGTACGCAGGCTTTTGATGTATCCTGTCTTCGACGACGCCGCATCGACATCAAAAGGCATCGTTAAGATTACCGAACATAAAATAATAAAAACAATTATGTTGGCGCTTCTCTTGACACTAATAGAATGTAAAATTGACGTTTTAATAAACATATCAAACTCACAGCAAACTTTGTGCCGAGTACGTTTCGAGTAAAAACAGCTTAAGCTTCACTTAAAATATATAGTTAAAATATATAGATACGCCTATAATCTCACTATTACGTTAGATACTAACATGTGAGACAAGATTTTATAGGGAATAATTACCAATCTTGCGATACAAAGCGCATTCGTGCTCAGCAAATGAACTAAATGGGTTAACCTAACACATCAGTTAAAACCGCCTGCCCGACCTCACTGACGGCTTCAATATGCAGCTGCCGACCATCTTGCTGCGGATCCTGGCAATGTTGCAACTGGATTTCAATATCGGCGTTGGGTAAATATTCACTACCACGTTCAGGCCATTCGATCAGTAAAATGACGTTACTATCAAAAAAGTCACGCAATCCCAGGTACTCGAGCTCTTCTGCATGCGCGAGACGGTATAAATCAAGATGATAAACCGTCATTTCATTTAATTGATAAGGCTCAACAACGGTAAATGTTGGGCTTTTTACCCGTCCCGGATAGCCAAGTCCTCGCAGAAACCCTCTGGCAAAACTGGTCTTACCGGTACCCAGCTCGCCCGTTAAATAAAGGGTAAAATTCGATTGTATAGTCGATTTCGTTAATCGTTGGGCTAATTGTGCTGCAATCAGAACAGTCGCTGACTCATCTTTTAAATACATGTGAATTGACGGGAACCGCAAGTGTAGTGAATTGAATAAAATGCACGGGTTAATGACTACTTATTTACGTTAACAAGTTGGCGTAAAGGGTCCATTAAATCGCTGGCTAACATGCCTCTTTCCCCATAGCGTGACGCCCGATCAGCGGCTTCTGAATGAATATAAACCCCCACTTTTGCAGCATCTGTCAAGCTTAAACGTTGCGCTAATAGCCCGCAAATAACACCTGTCAGCACATCGCCCATACCACCACTTGCCATACCAGGATTACCCGCCGAACTAACATCAATTGAAAAATCATCGGCAGCGACCAGGCTCCCCTTACCCTTTAACACAACAACACCGCCAAAGCGTTGCTGAATCTCCAGAATAGAAGCGAACCGATCCGCTTCAATTTTTTCCACGCTGCTATTTATTAGTCTCGCAGCTTCACCGGGATGCGGTGTTAAAATCCAGTTTTTTCGACTAACAGGGTCTTTGGAAATTAAATTGAGCGCATCGGCATCCATAACAACGGGTAACTCGGTTTCGAGAACACACGCAAGCAACTCTTGCGCCCATTCACTCTGCCCCAAACCTGGCCCAATTCCGACTACGGTCGCTTTATCTAACAAGGGTTTGATTTCACTGGCAGCCTCAACGCCATGCACCATCAGTTCTGGCCGCGTCATATTCAGGAAAGCAGCGTGTATTTTTCGTGTTGCAATACTTACCAAACCCGCGCCGACACGCGCCGCAGCTTCGCCAGCCAATTTTACAGCGCCGGACATACCAGGCATGCCACCCATGATGAGAACATGTCCAAAATGTCCCTTATGAGCTGTCCGCGAACGCTTTGCGAGCCGTTTAGACACAAATTGCATATCCAGCCGACGTGCGGCAGGCGACACATCGGTATAAATTTCCTTGGGTATCGCTAAATCATTGAATTGTAATTCGCCACAATAGAAGGGGCCCTCCCCAGTCAGCATGCCCTGTTTTAAGCCTATAAAGGTGATCGTCGTCGTCGCTTTAACGGCTATGCCCAACGCATGTCCGGTATCTGCCTGCAGACCGGAGGGAATATCCAGTGATAAGACCGGTCGACCACTTCGATTAATCGCCTCGATAGCTGACCGCCAAATGCCAGTCACTTCTCTTGATAAACCCGTGCCAAACAAACCGTCTACGATCACATCCCAGTTATTCAATTCACCGCGCTTGTATGGGTTAACAGTCACACCCGCTTTCTGCAATGCTTTATTTGCGCTAAGCGCATCGCCGCAAATGTTTATTTCATCTCCTACCTGAAACACAGCGACTTCGATTCCCGCACTTTTTGCCAGCCTTGCGACAACAAAACCATCACCAGCATTGTTGCCAATACCACAAAGCACCGCAATACGTGCCACCTTTGGCCAACGCTGCTGCAGCAACTCAAATGCCACCTGACCAGCTCTTTCCATCAGTGTGGCGCCAGGAATATTGTGATTTTCTATCGCAGCCTGATCAAGTTTTTTAACTTGTGCTGCTCGATATAAATATTGGGGTAACTCCTTCATCAGGGGTATCATAGCGGGTATGCAGGAAATAGAAAGTCATTCTCAAGAATTTAATGCCGCTAACGGAAAATACATCGATTTCAATAGACTCGCCAAAGACATTAAACATTGGGGAATTGAGTTAGGTTTTCAGCAAGTGGGCATCACCAATACACAGTTAGCTGAGGCAGAAAACCGTCTAATGAGTTGGCTAAAAGCAAAGTACCATGGTCAGATGGATTACATGGCACGCCATGGCACCAAAAGAAGCAGGCCAAACGAATTAATCCCCACCACCATTTCTATCATTTCAGCGCGAATGGATTATTTGCCGAAATCGACCAGCGACCCACTGAAATTACTGGAAAATGATGACACAGGATACATCGCCCGTTATGCGCTTGGCCGTGATTATCATAAAGTATTACGCCATCGCTTGCAGAAACTCGCAACCAGGATAGAGCAACTGACTGGCAACTATAAGTATCGCGTTTTTACTGATAGCGCACCAGTATTGGAAAAAGCCATAGGGGAAAAGGCCGGGTTAGGCTGGATAGGTAAGCATTCTAATTTAATTCAAAAACAACATGGCTCCTGGTTTTTTCTCGGAGAAATATATACTGATCTACCGCTACCCATCGACAAGCCGGCAAAAAACCATTGTGGAAATTGCACAGCCTGCATTGATATTTGTCCGACTGGCGCAATAATCGCACCTTACCAGGTTGATGCACGTCGATGTGTTTCCTACCTGACTATTGAGTTGCACGGTTCTATTCCGGAAGTTCTGCGATCCTATATTGGAAATCGTATTTATGGTTGTGATGACTGCCAACTGGTATGCCCCTGGAATCGTTTTGCACAAACCACTCCCGAAAACGATTTTCTACCGAGACACAATCTGGATTCACCCAAGTTAATCGAACTGTTTTCCTGGTCAGAATCAGACTTTTTTTCAAAAACAACAGGATCACCCATACGCCGTATTGGCTATGAGTGCTGGTTACGGAATATCGCGGTTGCACTTGGCAATGCGCGCACATCACAAGCTATTATTTACGCATTGAACCTCAGACTTAACGACCGCTCAAAATTAGTTGTTGAGCATGTGCAATGGGCCATCGCACAACACAGCAAAAAAAACACCGAATAGACTAAACCACATTTGGTGTTTTTTTATATAACGATAGTCAATATTACGGTAGTAATACCGTAGTACAACTTAAGTTGACTCTTCTACTTCATCCAATTTTTTTGAGACATTTGGATACCATAACAATCCTAGAATTTCCAACAAAAAATTTTTCACTCTAACCGCTCTAACCATAGGTGCTCCCATTAATCCATTGAAAGATCTCCTTACTGATAGGTTCTAGAATTTTCATGAATTTGTCAACAATAACGCGCTTAGCTTAATAAAATTTTGCAATAACCCCCTATAGTCAGAATCACTTTTAGTTATTACGAAACAGCTACTCGCAACCAACCATTTTTGCTGATCAAACCGCTGATTTCACAATTTTCCTAATTATTTTGAGTTTTAGTGCTAAAAAATCGTTCACCCCATTGATATACAACTAATGCGGCGATAACACAAAACGCACCTAACCAGACAAAACCATCGATTATTTCATGGTTAATTTGACGACCTAAAATCAGCGCTGTTACAGGAGTTATCATTGTAATCATAGCCATTGTGCCAGCCTGCATATGTTTAAGTGCATAATATACCCGTAGCGAATTAGGTTAGACCTTAATAAAAAATTCGCGGTAATATTTCATTTCGCTGATTGATTCCTTGATATCGTCCAGTGCCAGATGTGCTCCGCCTTTTGAAAAACCTTTATAAACATCCGGCGCCCAACGACGAGCCAACTCTTTAAGCGTACTGACATCCAGGTTACGGTAATGAAAATAGCGTTCCAAAGTTGGCATACATCTCGCCAAAAAACGCCGGTCCTGGCAAATACTGTTACCACACATAGGCGATTTTCCTTCCCCTACATGCTTTTCCAGAAAATCAATCGTGCTGCGTTCAGCTTGCAATTCATTTATCTTACTTTGTTTTACGCGCTGCACTAATCCGGATTTAGCATGTTGTTTTGTATTCCATTCATCCATTGCATTTAATACGTCATCGTTTTGGTGAATCGCAATAACCGGACCTTCCTCAAGCGTTGTCAAAAATTCATCTGTGACAACAGTTGCTATTTCTATTATTAAGTCATTCTGGGTATCCAGGCCTGTCATTTCCAGGTCGATCCAGATTAAATTGTTATCATTCTTCATTAAAATCCCTCATTTACTCGCAGAATAACTGCAAATAATACCTAGTACTCCGTCAAGATGATAATTTAACGATATATCGGTCAATTACCTGAATCGTTAAAATAGCATGTTAGAGTGTAAAATTAGTTATAATTGCCCACTGTGACAAATTTTCATACTAAATACCCACTTACATTACCATAGTGAGACGATATTATGAGCGAATTATTATGGGTAAATCGGAAAACGAAATATGTAAACTATGCGAAAGAAGGTGGTGTTACCTTGTTAAAAATTGATACAGTACACACATTAACTGGAAGAAAGTAGAACACGGGACATTGTCGAAAACGGATAGAATGGATAGAACGGATAGTAGAGTCGAAAACGGATTGAGAGGCCGAAGCGAATAAGCACGCAAAAGCAGGAATAGAAGGCAAAGGAAAGGGAATATTACGATCTTTTGAATTCAAGAATTATTATGAAACGATTGCGTTTGTAAATTCAGTTGCATGGATAGCCAATCAAGAAGACCCTCACCCCGATACAGAAGTATCCTAAAATCGCTGCCTGGTACGTTACACGATGCACGCCATTAGGGGATTATCCGAAAATGTCATCTATGTAAAAAATAAATACATTGCTAATGGAATAAGCTATCTAATTTAAGCCACCTAATATATACATTTTATTCTATACACTCGTCACATGGCCAAACGAAAACTCACAAAACAACAACAACTCAGAATTAAAAAAATTCAGGATAATCGTTTACTTCAAAAAAAAGAAAAACCGAATTCGTATTCCAATATTGATTCGGAAAGTGAACACCTGCCTGGCACTATCGTTTCTCATTATGGCGCCACGCTGGATGTTGAAGATGCGAGTGGCAACATCACGCTCTGTACAACGAGACAAAATTTAGAGCAACTTGTTTGTGGCGACAGCGTGTACTGGGTTAAGGGAAAAGAATTATCTGGGGTTATTACGGCACTCGCGCCTCGACGCACCCTCCTGGCACGCACTGATAATTACGGAAAACTCAAGCCAATCGCAGCAAACATTGATCAAGTTATTATTATTTGCGCACCTAAACCGATGTTTCGCGAAGCATTAATTGACCGTTATCTTGTTGCAATAGAATGCCTCGGCATCAAGCCACTTATCGTATTAAACAAAGTAGATTTACTTAATGAAAACGAAACCAGACAATTTAATACACAATTATCGAATTATGCCGACATTGGTTACCAGCTAATCTCAATCTGCGCCAAGTCTGTTAATGGTCTAGATCAACTGCTTTCTTTTTTAAATAACAAAACAAGTATATTAGTAGGCCAATCCGGCGTAGGTAAATCCACAATCATCAAAAATCTGTTGCCCGATGAAAAAATAAAAATAGGCAAAATCTCTAACACAAAGGAAAAAGGGAAACACACCACAACGGTTTCTCGACTCTATCACCTGTTAACAGGAGGTAATATAATTGATTCACCAGGTGTGCGCGACTTTGGTCTGGGAAACTTAAATAGCGATGAAGTGATCAATGGTTTCGTTGAATTTCGGCCTTTTATTGGGCAATGTAAATTCAAAAACTGCACACATATCCATGAACCCGATTGTGCGTTATTATACGCTAAGCTTGAGGGAAAAATTAATCAGCGCCGTCTCAATTCTTATTATAATTTGCTGGAACAGGTAAAAGATAAAAAACAATCGGGTTAAGAAAGGTATATTTACCTCTAAAGAACCCGCGTTTACGGCCGTTAATAATTGATACAAATGAATGTTTGCTATGCTAATCTAATGTAAGTCTCATTTTAAATAGTTAAACCGAAAAGACCGAGGATAACAGCATGAAACGAATTATTTTAGCCAGCATCGCTTGTTTAATAATAATTTCAAACGTGAGTAGGGCCAGCGATCTTGATACAATCAATGCATTGATTCAACCCGAATTCAGACTCTTTTCAGAAGACCTTGCATCAGCGCTCAGTTATAAATCAGTCTCACCAGGAGAAGCGCAAGGTATCACCGGTTTTGATATAGGCGTAGAACTTACCGGTACAAAAATGTCAAATGCAAATATCTGGTGGGAAAAGGCGACGGGCGACACGAAAGTGACAAGCACACTGCCTTTAACACGATTACATGCACACAAAGGTTTACCTTTCGGTATTGATGTCGGTTTTTCTGTCACCTCTGTTCCCGGCAGCAACATTGACGTCACCGGCGGAGAAATACGCTACGCTATTTTAGACGGCGGAATTGCAACACCTGCCATCGCGTTGCGTGTCACATCATCAAGGCTAAGCGGTGTGGATCAGCTAAGTTTAACCAATACTGGGTATGAGTTTTCAATATCCAAAGGATTTATATTATTTACCCCCTATGCCGGTATTGGCCGAATTAAAACCGAGAGTAAACCAACGGGCAGCGCTGCCGTGTTGCTTTCAAAAGAAAGCTTTACCAGCTCGAAAACCTATGTGGGCGTAAATATGAATTTTGGTCTTTTAAATGTTGGACTGGAAACAGATAAAACCGGCGATAATACATCGTACACACTAAAATTCGGCTTACGATGGTAACCCTATAATAAAAAAACCTTAGGCAAACGCATCAAACCCCAAAACCTGGGTTAATTGATTATTTTCTTCCAAGCGGCTCGTTGTTTCATATGCCACTATTGCGTTTCGTGAAAATACCGCCAAGGTATTCACTGGGTTTACCACGCGAGCGGATGATCGGTGTTGGTTACTCACGCTCGCGGGTAAGTAGTCATTGTTTGAAGTAACTAACTGCTTATTATCCGTAGATGTCGCACGAGGTCTATCTATTACCCTTTCAACGATATTGCTTTTACCAGCGCGATATTCATTCGTGTTGGCACCACGTAATAATTCATCGCGATTATCCTGCTTATTAAACGAAGACGCATTTGTCTGAGACAAAGACGTCCGTGTAAAAAGAATCTGAGCAGTCTGATTCCCGGCAAGCAGTGAAGATGTGGTGTTAATTTGCATATTAAATAGGTGAATTATTTTTCACAATCATTATATATTAATCGGCCATTACAGTGACTTATTTAGGCTAAAAATCTGCCTGATCAAGATTACTGGTACGATCCAACCCTGCAGCTAAATCAAGGTTTTTAGTTGATTTAAAATTAGCTTTATTTACATTTGCGCCACTAAACTTTGCACCTTTTAGGTCTGCAAACTGGAAATTCACATTAATGAGTTTGGCAAATTTAAAATCTGTCCCAATCAATATCGAATTGTATAAATTTGCATTTTTAAATTCCACATTTCGGAAGTCGGTTTTTGTTAAATTAGAACCGATCATGTTGACGTTGTTTAAAGTACTGTAGCGCATATTGGTTACGCTGATGTCAGCCTGATACATGTTTGCACCATCTAGATTCGCCTCCATAAAGGTAGAATTTCGAATATAAATTTTACGCAGTCTCGCATTACTCAAGTTGACAGCGAGCAGTATTGAATTCTTAATAACAACTTCATTTAAATCTGCTTTTTGTAAATCGGCTTTGCTAAAATTGACTTCCTCTATAACAGATAGAGAGACATCGGCTAATTCCAGTTTTGCATCACGAAAATCCACTCGCAACATTTTCGTTGAATTCAAAATCGCTAAACGTAAATCAGCACCCCTAAAATCCACATCCGTTAATTGCATTCCACTAAAATCTGCGCCTCTTAAGTCAGCCCCTTTCAGATTTACTTTTATTAACTCGCCTCCGCCTATGTAAACGCCTGCCATTTTCGCACCCGACATATCGGCGCCACTCAATGACACACCCAGAATAACCGCGTTGTTGAAATCAGCATCCACCAACTTAGCATCACGTAAGTCAGCATTCGTTAAATTAGCGCCCGCTAAAATAGCGCCATTCAAAATAGCACCCCTTAAATCCGCATTCTGTAAATCCGCATCTGTTAAATCGACGTTTCTCAAATCTGCGCCTTTTAATGAAACGCCTACCAAATTTACACCGACTAACGTCGCTCCATTTAGCGAAGCGCCTTGAAGATCTGCACCGCGAAAATTAATGCTATTCAAATTTGTATCTGACAAATTCTTACCGGCCAAATCAGGTGTTTCGCGTCCGTCTTTTATCGCAACACTACGCTGCACTTCTATCCGCGTCAGTGGCCTGGAGTTATATTTTCGTTCAGCAAAATCACTGCAAGCCGCCATTAAAAACACGACGACAATAAAAATTACTTTAACTAAATCGTTCATACATTTTCCACATATATTACAAGCAGTTACTAATATATTTTAAATATATTACTTAACATTCATTCAACGTATTTTAACATTAATGCGAAAACTAATGGCGAAAATATTGTCACCTCAACCTTCGGCACCTGTCAGCATACAGCATGTTATGTTAAATTATAGTAATTGTCTAACCTCACCTCAATCAGCAAATGTGACTGATTATTGTAGAACGCCAAAACGCGGCTACTTAGCGGCTTTTTTCTTTGCAATATTGTCACGTAAATAAACTGGAATTGCTTGTTGCGGTGCAACAACATTGCCCCTTAATAACGCCTGTCGCGCCAATGTCGCAACATAGCGTGCTCGAGGAAATACGTTTATTTCCCAATCCACTTTTATTCCTTCTAAGGTACTCTGCAATTCCGGTGAATACGTTGTCCATCCCGGCCCTACTCCAAACCAAGGTTTTGTCGCCAATTCTGAGTTCGGTTTTGTAATTAGTACAGGTGGACAAACAACCTCTTGATCAACCCTGTGTAATTCACCTTTCGAATCAAATTGAAAAATTCCCCAATAAACCTCACTCATCCTTGCATCAAGTGCAGCCAATATGTTGACTTGCCTTTTTTCTTCATATGCATACTGAGCAAGCGTCGCTAATGTTGACACGGGTGCTACCGGTAAATCCGCCCCTAAAGCAATCCCCTGGATAACGCCTGCTGCAATTCGCAGCCCGGTAAATGAACCAGGGCCGCGACCAAAAGCGATCACGTCCAACTGCGACAAGGTGATATGTGCTTCATTCAGAAGAGATTCAATCATCGGCAGTATAAGTTGAGAGTGCTTGCTCGGTGCAATCTCAAATCGTTCAATCACTTCATTATCGATATGAAGTGCTGCCGAACACGCCTCTGTTGATGTCTCAATAGATATTATTTTCATTTTTAAACGGGATTATGAGAGAACGGGTTTGGTGTTTTTTGTTTAATATTAATTTACTCACGACGACGCGCTGTCGAATCTTCAGTGGTATTTCCAACCACAAGGTCTTCAGCAAAAAAATTTTCTACATCCGTAACATTCTGTGTCACGCTGGTTTTCGGTAGACTTTGTAAAAATAGTTTCCCATATGCTTTCGTTTTAATCCTTGGATCGCATAACATAACCACCCCCCGGTCAGTCACATCCCGAATCAAACGCCCGAACCCTTGCTTAAGTGAAATCACTGCCTGAGGTAATTGATATTCCATAAAGGGGTTACGTCCATCTTCACGCATTGCTTTCATTCTGGCTTGCAGAATGGGATCTCCTGGACTGGCAAAAGGGAGTTTGTCGATAATAACACAGGATAATGCATCACCGCGAACATCAACCCCCTCCCAAAAACTACTGGTACCAATCAATATTGCGTTACCAGATTTCCGAAACCGGTCTAGCAAATTTGATCGAGGCATACTACCTTGCACCAGGATTTCATAATCCACTTTATCCCGCAAATAGTGGTGGGCATCATTCAATGCTTGATAACTTGTAAATAGTAAAAAAGCGCGTCCTTGACTGGCTTTAATAACCGGTAACAGCATTTCCGTTATTGTCAATGTGTACATTCTGCTATTAGGTTCTGGCACATCTTCGGGAAGATACAATAAAACCTGCTGCTGAAAGTTAAAAGGACTATCCAGTTTTAATGTTTTGGCCTTATTTAAACCCAAATCCAGACCCAATTCAGAATTAAAATAATCAAACTTGTCTCCGACCGATAAGGTCGCCGAAGTAAAAACCCAGGCAAGTTCGTTTGCAGCCATATACGAATTGAATATCTCTGACATATGCATGGGTGTCAAACTAAAGCTGAATCCACGTTTGAACACTTCATACCAATGTATATAATTCTCAAGTTCATTCGCTATATGCAAACTCAATTGCTCATGCAAACTAATTGCACGTTTCCAGCAGCCTTCAAGGCCTTTACTTCTGGGTGCGGCGATTTCCAGGCAAAGCTTTAATTCCCTCAAAGCTTTATTCAATCTGGATAACGCATTATCTATATCGGCGCGTGCGATTAGTTCTTCCCAACCAGCCTTTTTAGAAATTTTTTCCAGCTTTGTTTTTAACACCGAGACATGTACTTTAAGTTCTTCGGCACACTCGGCTAATTCCAGATGGTCCGACGCGCCCTCTTCCTGTTCAGTTAATGTGTCATTCGCCAGGCCATTAAGCTGATTACTGGTTATATTTTTACTGAAAAACCTGGATGCGATACCTGGTATCTGATGCGCCTCGTCAAATATCACACCACTGACACCCGGCAATAATTCACCATATCCATCATCTTTTAATGCCATGTCCGCAAAAAACAAATGGTGGTTTATCACTAAAATATCCGCTTTTTGTGCTTCGCGACGTCGATTCATTAAAAAACATTCATTATAGGATACACAATCCTGCCCCAGACAATTATCAACAGATGAAGTAACATAAGGCCATACGGGGGAATCTTCCTTAACAGCAGATAATTCTGCCACATCACCGCTTTTGGTGCGCCCTATCCAAGTTTGAATCGAGTCCATATCCTTATCAAATTGACGACTGAATTTGAGTTGAAACGGCGCCACATTTTCCAGACGATATAAACAGATGTAATTAGCACGCCCTTTTAACATGGCGGCTGTTAACGGAATGCCCATTATTTTTCTAATCAGAGGCAGATCACGTTTAAAAATTTGGTCTTGTAAGTTTTTTGTCCCCGTAGAGATAATTATTCTTTTTCCAGACAACAGAGCAGGCACCAGATAAGCAAATGTTTTACCCGTTCCTGTGCCGGCTTCGATCACCGCGACAGTGCCTTTGCTCAACGTATCTGAGACGGCATTCGCCATATCGATTTGCTGACTTCTAGGCGCAAAGTTTGCTATATATTGTGACAGCAAACCCTTTTCACCCATAACTTCATTAATGGTGTTCATGATTGATTATCAATAGTTTAGATAATAAATAGTTTAGATAATAAAAGTTGAAATAAAAAAAGTAAGTAATAAGCAAGGAACCTCTGATTAAGTCATGGCGTGACGTCTATTTGTTACTCGTTTGGTTCTCTCACACCTAATCCTTAATCTCGCCTTCAAAACAGCTCCAGACCAGTTTTCCTATTTTTTTAAACTTCGCCACCGTCATTGCACCGCGTTTTTTTCGTTTATTGTGTGTGCTATCTTGGAGATCTTCCAATAACTCGCTTCTTTGAGCTTCATAAATTTCAATGGGCTCGTATTCTTCGTTCATCATCACCAACATGACACTGTCCCATTCCTGGTCAACCTTAAGTTGACCAATTCTCTGTCCTGATTTTTTTTCCTCAAGTATCGCCCTTCCCTTGATCTGTACTAATTTACCGTTGCGTTCACCGGTACCGATAGCATCATAACCACCGGATTGTGTAGGATCCACTGATTCAAGTCCCATTAAGCGAGCGACATCAAATTTTGCAATCTCACTGCTAATACCCAAGGGTTTGCCAGTTGTTTTACGGTATTCAGCCGCAAGCTTGCGCGCTTCAACCATTAGTTTATCTACACTATATAAAGCCATAACAATGTTTTTTTTATTTAATGATCAATGTGCCGTCGCAGGGGCGGCTCTCATCCGCCACTGGTACTCCGTCAAGGTAATAATTTAGGCGTATTTTATACGTAATGGGCTTGCAGATGGAAGTTTATTCGATTTTTAGCTCAATTGACGCAAAATTAGTTCGATAAAACAAGAGGTTCACCAGGCGAGTCGTTAACCTTGGCTACGTAGCCCCCCCTTGAAGAATTTGAGTATTTGTACCTCGTATAACCCTGCCCATTCGTTAACTATTTTTCGACTAGCGCATTGAACACAACAAACGCAGCATTTGTTTTAGTATTTATTGTTTCCATGCCTCAACTTTTTCGCTATAGCGCCGATACACCAAGTTAATAGCAACAAGCTAATATTAGCGGTGGGAAACAATTTTTAGCGAAGGGAATGTATCGAAACTTACGGTGTCCAACTTACAAGTTGTGGCCAATTGTTAGGTTCAAAAACTGCCTCTATATCAATCATTAAGTATTTTTATAGGTTATGTTTTGACAGAACCTTTATTTATAACAAGTATTTTATGGCACATAGTTTCATCCTGTTTTGTGGAAGAACGTTGACTCCATAAAGATAGGTATCTTGTGATTTAGGGAGGTTAAGTCAGATGAAACAGTTATTAGCGGTACTATGTTTTGGTCTTATATTTCCTTTGCAAAGCCACGCGTATCAATTTGACGTATACGGTACTTCTGCACAATCCTGCTACGCAAAAGCAATGGTCGGTATGGATTCAGTTATCAACGCACGAGCGGGTGTTCCGCCAGAACACGCATTGAGATTGTCCTTGAAAACAGGAACACCGTCGAAAGAAAACAGTACCTACTTCACGAATACGTTAATCATCATGCTGGACGCATACTTGTGGGAGGATACAGCGCACAGTTACGCGATTAATGTATTTTTCAATTGTGCTGCGGGTACAAGCCCCGCTTTAAAACAAGCAAATTTTCAATAACCCGATCAATTCAATGCCCTCACCTAGGCAGAGGATTCAACGCAAGCTTTAATACCTTGCATACAA
>VAPK010344067.1_pt1 | contig 14692 bp, 13 predicted proteins | sample 3395031 | NCBI WGS metagenome assembly VAPK01 (sample SAMN08290443, study PRJNA428436) | hydrothermal vent metagenome | isolation source: Deep-sea hydrothermal vent chimney 1 | place: Pacific Ocean: Juan De Fuca Ridge
AAACCAGACGGACAAATAATCATTGACATGATGTATAAAATGGGTTACGAGCAACCCACAGGACGTATCTATGATGCAGCCAGAATTTTAGCAGAAATAGCAGATGTAATTCCCTTTATGAATGGGGTTACTTGGGATGGTTTAGGTAAAAACGGACTGCAGTGGCCCGTATCAAAAGATGGGACTGACACTCAAATGCTACATATAGACGGAGCTTTTAAACGTGGAAAAGGAAAGTTTCATCATTTCGATTTTGAAGAAACCCCTGAATTGGTTGAACATAGAGAAAAGTATCCTTTTATACTAACTACAGCTAGACAATTAGAACATTATAATTCAGGCACGATGACCCGTAGAACGGACAACCAAAAGCTTTCACCACAAGATTATTTAGAGATAAATCCACTAGATGCCGGTAATAAAGGAATTGCTGCTGGAGATTCTGTACGTATATTTTCTGATAGAGGAAGTGTACATATTCCTGTAAAATTAAATTATACCGTAAAGCCTGGCGTAGTACGAACCACCTTTCATCAACCTGACGTTTTTATTAATATCATTACTGGTGATGTTGGTGACAAAGAAACGATGACACCTGAATATAAAGTAGTTGCTGTAGATTTTGAGAAGATATAAAATGGAAAGTATCTCAAATTGGATTTTAAATTTATCCTCAGAAAAAATAGCAAAATTACTCGTTGTTTATCCAATTGGGATTGTTTTGGTGTTAACTAGTGTTTCATTTTTAATTCGAGCGGAAATTTTACAGAATAACTTCCTACTTCAATTTATCACTACAGAAGTCTTATTCTTAGCACTATTTTTAGTCATATTTTTCTGGTCCCTTTGGATTTGGGCTACAGTAATTTCAGTAAAAGAGGAAGCTATTGGTTTAAAACAAAAATGGTTCAGACTTGGCTTTTATTTCTTCATGTTTTTTATTCTCTGGCAGATTGTTCGCTTTCTTTTAATTGAAAACATTGATCTATTTACGGAGTCTAACATATTCCCTATAGTAAAAGAAACATTATCAATGATTACAGGCATAGGCTTGATTATTGGGTACCCAGTGATTTGTCATTACGCAGCAAGAGCATTGCTATCAAAGAGTACAAAGAAAAAAATCACATTTACAAAGGCTTTAGGCTACAGCCTATTACTTCTATTTATACCCATTAGCATCCCTTTTTCACATCTTTATAGGCATGAAGGCAAAAGTAAAACAACCAATTTAATCAAGCTTTACGGTATTGCTGCTTTTTTATTATTTGTTTTGTTCTGTATAGCATTGATCGCAGCATTTTCTGGAAAAATATAATTTTTTGGACTTCAAAAAAATGGGTGTAAGAACAAGTCTCACACCCAAGAATAAAATAATTTCTACGTTTTACTTTAACAATTCAAAACGAACAGTGATTTGATAATTTACAGGCACTTCTGTGCTATCTTCATATATAGCTTCTCTTATTTCAGTAAAATTATCGTCTTCAATTGCAATAATTTCTCCTAATTTTTTATTTATGTTTTTAGCAATTTTCTCAGCTTTCAGTCTTGCATTTTCAATGGCTTTCTTAGACAAAGCTTCAACATTCATTGGCTTATAAGTAACATACCTACTATAAACAACAACTCCTAGTGATTTTATTTTTAAAACCTTAATAAACTCATCTCTAGATTTTGTTTTAAAATTAAAGACAGTACCTTCTTTATTATATCCAGTTGTTAGGTATTGAAATTCACTTTCTTTAAGCTTAGAGATATCAACACCACTAACTTTAAATTTAGTAAGGTAGTTTTCTTTTAATTCAGAAAATCTTTCACTTCCATTGTTATATAGTACATCTTCAGTTATAATTATTGTTACATGAAATTGCTCTGCAGTTCTTTTATAAGAAGTAGTCCCTTCCACTTCAATAAATGATTTACTTTCTTGTGCTTTTACTGTTGCTGTTGCGATAGAAATAAAAGCAATGGTTACTAGAATTAATTTTTTCATTTTGATTTAATTTAAAAGTGTTACTAATTATCATTCTTAAGTTCATCAAAAGTATAGAGTTATTGAAGAGTAAACTAAATGCTAAACCGTGAAAATGTCACCCCTGAAAATAGGGGTGTATCTTATTTCTTAAAAAAACACTTTAAATTTTTGTTAGTAAGTTAGCTTGAAAGAAAAACATATTATCCATTATAGACACCCATGTCTTCATATTTTGCCATACGAGCTTTAACCAACTTGGCTGGAGTCAACTCTTTAAGTTCATTATAAGCTTTTAATATCTGTTTTTCAACAATTGTAAAAGCTTCGTCTCTATTACTATGAGCTCCTCCGAAAGGTTCTTTGATAATTGCATCAATCAATTTAAACTTTTTCATATCCTTAGCGGTTAACTTCAAAGCTTCTGCCGCAATTTCTTTATGTTCCCAACTACGCCATAAAATAGAAGAACATGATTCAGGTGAAATCACAGTATACCACGTGTTTTCCATCATATAGACTCTATCACCAACGGCAATACCTAACGCTCCACCAGAAGCTCCTTCTCCAATAACAACTGTAATAATTGGCGTTTTCAGAGTAGTCATTTCAAAAATATTACGAGCAATTGCCTCTCCTTGACCTCTTTCTTCAGCTTCTAAACCAGGATAAGCACCTGGAGTATCAATCAATGTAACCACTGGTATTCCGAATTTCTCTGCCATCTTCATCAATCGCAATGCCTTTCTATACCCTTCAGGGTTAGCCATACCAAAATTTCGGTACTGTCTAGTCTTTGTATTAAATCCTTTTTGTTGGCCTATAAACATAAAAGATTGATCTCCAATCTTACCCAGGCCTCCAATCATGGCTTTATCATCTTTTACATTTCTATCACCATGCAACTCCATAAAAGTGCCTTTTGTAAAGGCATTTATATAATCTAAAGTATAAGGCCTTGAAGGATGTCTTGACAATTGCACTCGTTGCCATGCCGTCAAATTTTTATAAATATCTGTACGTGCCTTCTTTAATTTTTTCTCTATTTGCTCACAAGTTTCCGTAACATCTACATCGCTTTCTTCACCAATAATTGCACATTTTTTGAGTTGTTCTTCTAATTCTTGTATTGGCTTTTCAAAATCTAAATACTCCATAAAGTTCATCTAGTTAGGTTTACAAATATATATAAACTATTCTACCATTGCCAAAACATTTAATTAATTAATACAAAAATTATATTCAGAATATTTTACTGTACTCCATTTTTTATCTTTAATTTTAAACTATAAATCATATACAATGAAAATATACACCAAAACTGGCGATCAAGGAAAAACTTCACTATATGGAGGTACGAGAGTATTTAAAAATGATTTACGTATTGAAACTTATGGAACAATTGATGAACTCAATGCTCATATTGGGCTTTTAAAAGATCAAAAGGTTGACAAAATGATTGCTGAGAATTTACTAAAAATACAACATGATTTGTTTACCATTGGTGCTATTTTGGCTACGGCTCCTGAAAAGAAAATTCTGAAAAATGGAAAAGAACGATTGAATATTTCTAAAATTTCGGAAAACGATATTCTTTTTTTAGAGCAAGAAATTGATGCTATTGAAAAACAATTGCCAAGTATGACTCATTTTATTTTACCTGGCGGGCATCAAACTGTGTCATTCTGTCATATTGCAAGATGTGTTTGTAGGCGTGCAGAGCGATTGACAGTCCATTTACACCAAAAAGAGCCTATAAATGAAATTGTTATCAGTTATTTAAATAGACTTTCTGACTACCTTTTTGTGTTGGCACGAAAGTTGACTATAGATAATCAAGCAAAAGAAATTCCATGGCTTCCTAATGAGAAAAATTAGTCATAGAATTTACAAGAATAAAAAGTAATAAACACACGTTCTTTTATATATAAAATAATACATGAAAAAATTTGCTTTTTTGATTAAAAAAATTACTTTTGCAAAATCACAAAATTATTAGAATACTATGTATTGGACATTAGAATTAGCATCGCACTTAAGTGATGCTCCTTGGCCAGCCACCAAAGACGAATTAGTAGATTATGCTATTAGAACTGGTGCACCACTTGAAGTTGTAGAAAATTTGCAAGCAATTGAAGATGAAGGAGATTCATACGACTCTATTCAAGAAATTTGGCCCGATTACCCAACGGATGACGATTTCCTTTGGAATGAGGATGAATATTAAACAATTAAAAGTCTCTTCAGAGGCTTTTTTTTTGGTTACTACTCACTTTTTATATGAAATTTAACAAACCCTAAACATACATATTTTGTATATTTGTATGTTACATTATAATAAGCTTAAAAATAATTATGAGTATATTAAATTCAGTATTAAAAATATTTGTTGGCGATAAAAACAAAAAAGACTTAAAACTGTTACAGCCAATTATAAATGATGTTAGAGCTTTTGATTCTGAAATGGAGAGCTTAACATTAGATGAGTTAAGAAATAAAACTGTAGAATTCAAACAAAAAATAGCAGAAGGTAGAAAATCATTTGATGATAAAATCTCTGTATTAACACTTGAAATAGAAACTGCACATATAGACCGTAAAGAAGAAATTTATAAAGAAATTGATCTTCTTAAGGAAGATGCCTATAAAGCTTCAGAAAACACACTTCAAGAAATTCAACCAGAAGCTTTTGCTGTGGTTAAAGAAACAGCTAAACGATTTACGAACAATACCAGCTTAAAAGTAACAGCTACACCTTTTGATAGAGAAATTTCTGCCACTAAAGACAATGTAATCTTAGATGGTGAATATGCCATTTGGAATAATTCTTGGGATGCTGCAGGAAAACCAATTACTTGGGATATGGTACATTATGATGTGCAATTAATAGGTGGTGCTGTATTACATCAAGGTAAAATTGCAGAGATGATGACTGGTGAAGGAAAGACCTTAGTGGCTACTTTACCAATATACCTTAATGCATTGACAGGTAGCGGAGTACATGTGGTTACCGTAAATGATTATTTAGCCAAACGTGATGCTGCTTGGATGGGGCCAATCTTTGAATTTCATGGATTGAGTATTGATTGTGTTGATTACCATCCTTCAAATTCTGATGCGAGAAGAAAAGCATATAATGCGGATATTACGTATGGTACTAATAACGAATTTGGGTTTGATTACTTACGTGATAATATGTCGCATTCACCAAAAGACTTAGTGCAACGTCCTCATAATTTTGCAATTATTGATGAAGTCGATTCTGTTTTGATTGATGATGCAAGAACTCCTTTGATAATTTCAGGAGCTACTCCACAAGGTGACCGTCATGAATTCAATGAATTAAAACCTAAAGTTGATAGTATTGTAAATAAACAACGTACTTTCTTAACAGGTGTATTGGCAGATGCAAAAAAGATGATTGCTGATGGTGAGACTAAAGATGGTGCTTTTCACTTATTAAGAGTTTTTAGAGGTTTACCAAAAAATAAAGCATTGATAAAATTCTTAAGTCAAGAAGGTATCAAACAGTTACTTCAAAAAACTGAGAATTTTTATATGCAAGATAACAATCGTGAAATGCCTAAGATTGATGAAGCATTATATTTTGTGATTGATGAAAAAAATAATTCTATCGAACTGACTGACAAAGGGATAGAGCACCTTTCTGGGGATAAAGAAAAAGGAGATGACTTTTTTGTATTGCCAGACATTGGAATGGAAATTGCCAAAATTGAAAATGAAGAAAACGAACCAGAAGGTAAGGCGAAAGCAAAAGAAGAATTATTTAGAGATTTTAGTATTAAAAGTGAGCGTATCCATACCTTAAATCAACTATTAAAGGCTTATACATTATTTGAAAAAGATGTTGAGTATGTGTTAATGGAAGATAAAATCAAAATTGTTGATGAGCAAACTGGTCGTATTATGGATGGTAGACGTTATTCTGACGGATTGCATCAAGCCATTGAAGCCAAAGAGAATGTAAAGATTGAAGATGCTACACAGACGTATGCGACCGTAACCTTGCAGAACTATTTTAGAATGTACAATAAACTTTCTGGAATGACTGGTACAGCGGTTACTGAAGCTGGTGAATTTTGGGAAATCTACAAATTAGATGTTGTTGAAATCCCGACAAACATGCCTTTAATACGTAAGGATAGAGAGGATTTAATCTACAAAACAAAACGTGAAAAATACAATGCCGTTATTGATGAAATTGTAGCGTTGGTTGCTGATAAACGTCCTATTTTGGTCGGTACTACTTCTGTTGAAATTTCAGAATTATTAGGTAGAATGTTAACCATTCGTAAAATACCTCATAATGTATTGAATGCGAAACTACACAAAAAAGAAGCTGATATTGTTGCCCAAGCGGGTGATCCTGGCGTGGTGACTATTGCAACGAATATGGCAGGTCGTGGTACGGATATTAAATTAGCTGATGAAGTTAAAGCTAATGGTGGTTTAGCTATTATTGGTACAGAACGTCACGATTCTCGTCGTGTTGATAGACAATTACGTGGTAGAGCTGGTCGTCAAGGTGACCCAGGTTCTACTCAATTTTATGTTTCTTTAGAAGATAATTTGATGCGTTTATTTGGTTCTGAACGTGTGGCTAAGATGATGGATAGAATGGGACTAAAAGAAGGTGAAATGATTCAACATTCTATGATTTCTAAATCTATTGAAAGAGCTCAAAAGAAAGTTGAAGAAAATAACTTTGGTATTAGAAAAAGATTATTAGAGTATGATGATATTATGAACGCACAACGTGAAGTGGTTTATAAGCGTCGTCGTCATGCCTTATACGGAGAGCGTTTACAAGTAGATATCGTAAATATGGTTTATGATACTTGCGAGGCTATCGTATTAGAAAATAAAGTGAATAGTGATTATACTAATTTTGAATTTGAATTGATTCGATTCTCTTCTACCTCTTCGCCTTTTAGCAAAGATGAATTTGAAAGTAAATCTGAACGAGAGCTTACTGACGATTTATTTGATGTTGTTTACAAGCATTATCAAGAAAAAGTAGAACGAAATGCTGAAGCAGTTTTCCCTGTAATCAAAGATGTTTATGAAAAACAAGGGAATCAATTTGAGCGTATTTCTGTTCCGTTTACCGATGGTGTTAAAACATTAAATGTGGTCACCAATCTGAAGAATGCTTATGAATCTGAAGGAAAAGGATTGGTAACAGATTTTGAAAAAAATATTTCATTAGCTATTATAGATGATACTTGGAAAAACCATTTACGTCAAATGGATGAATTGAAACAATCAGTTCAAAATGCTTCTTACGAACAAAAAGATCCTTTATTGATTTATAAATTTGAAGCTTTTGAATTGTTTAAAAAGATGTTGACCAAAGTAAATAAAGAAGTTCTTTCTTTCTTATTTAAAGGTGAATTACCAAATCAAAATTCGCAACAAATATCACAAGCAACTGAACAAAAGCGTGAAAAAGTACAGATAAGTAAAGCTGAATTTAACAGTCCAACTCAAGAAACTAACACTAATCATCAAACACAAGAACAACAGGTTACAGAAACCATAATACGCACAGAACGTAAAATTGGCAGAAACGAACGTGTTACTATTAAAAATGTAATGAGTGGCGAAAGCAAAGATGTAAAGTACAAACAAGCCATACCATTGATTGATAAAGGTGAGTGGGTTTTGGTGGAGTAAAAAATCTATTTTAAATTCTGAGGTAACATTAACAACCTCAATAAGAGATTAAATCCAATGTTTTTTGACGTTGGATTTTTTTTGTTTCCGTTTCTACAAACGCCTTTATAACATAAATTTCTTTCGGAACCCTATACTTATCCAATGAAGTTAAGTTTTCTATCTCTAGTTTTAAATCTTCTGTTTTTAAATTTGGAGCTTCAATAAGCAGTACTAACTTCTCCCCTAGTTTTTCATCAGGGATACCAGCAACAAAAAAACGGTGGTCAATGGCCACAGATAGCTTTTTTTCAATTTGTTCTGGTATTAGCTTTACTCCTCCTGAATTGATAATAGTATCAAACCTACCTAACCATTTAAATTCGGTTTCTGAAAGAATTTCAACCAAATCATTTGTGATGATTTGTACATCTGATATTTTGGGAGCATTAATTATTAGGCAACCTCTAGTGTCTTTTGAAATATTTATATTTGGTAAGATTTTATAATGTTGAGATTGCCACGTCGTACCTCCTCCTTGCAATGACATTGCATATTTATTTAAGGGTTTAATTGCAATATGCGTACTAGTTTCGGTCATACCATAAGTAGCAAAAACTTCAGTTGATATACTCTGTAATTTTTCTAGTAAGCCTTTTGATACTGGAGCTCCGCCCACGATTACTTTTTTTATCTTATGGATTACTTTTAATGAATTATCTAACTGCAAAGGCACCATTGCACAAAAATCATATTGTTTTGTAAGTCCATTTAACGGATTTGAACTAGGTTCAACAACATCTAACTGCCAGCCCAAAACTAAAGCACGAACTAACATCATTTTACCTGCAATATAATCAGGTGATAAACATAATAATGCTGTTGTTTCTTCTGATAAATTAAAAAAAGCACCAGTTGCCTTGGCACTATTTATCATATATTCTTTTTTGAGTTGGATAGTTTTTGGGTTACCTGTTGAGCCAGAGGTTTGAACTTTTATGGTAGGTTTATCATCAAACCAATCTTTAAGAAAAGAATATAAGTCAAGATGCTTATGCTTTGAAAAAATTAAGACCTCTTTTTCTGTGGTAAAAGATTTACCATTGAGCTTAAATTTTTTATGAAGTTTACTACTATTCATAATGATTCATATCTACACAGGAATGACAGCTATTTAAATTAAATCTCCTTTTTCAATCATAGCTACTGGTTTCTCTATTTTACCAGTCAATTTTTCTGCCCAATTTTTCCATCCATATTTTTTTGAAAAAATAAATAAAACAATAGGGAACACAATTAATACTGGGATTAAGATATCATATCCTGCTGAAGGTTCTGAAACATCTCTTAATATTGAGTCAGTTTGAAATGCCGTCCAATCTGCTGTTACCAAAAGAGCTGTAATTAAATTATTTGCAGCATGAAATCCCAATGCTAGTTCTAAACCTTCATCCATCAAGGTTGTAATCCCTAAAAACAGACCAGTACCAATATAATAGACCATAATTACTGGCCCAAGCTTATCAACTTCAGGATTTGCCATATGCATCAAACCAAAAACTACAGATGTGAATATTAAAGGAAACCATTTATTTTTAACCATTACACCCAAACCTTGCATCATATATCCTCTAAAAAAATATTCTTCAAAACTGGTTTGAATAGGTAGTAATAGTACAGAAATTACTGCAAGAATAATAAACTTATCAAAATTAAAATTCCAAACAAAATCTTCAGGAACAGTGTAATACGCATATAAAGTCATAGAAGCAGTAATAACGCCCCATAGTGTAAAAGCAAAAAATACACGCCCCCAATCTACTTTATTCCTTGAAGTGGTTAAAGATGTTATACTTTGTTTATGTACAAATTTTACCCAAATAAATAATCCTGCAAGGAATATTACAAATATGATTAAGTTTTCAAAGAAAAATCTATTAGCACCTTTCCGTTCTATTTCTTCCCGCATCATTTCTTCAACATCTAACTCTAAATAAGATAACGCAACACTATTAAGTACCACCAATCCTAAAAAACCTATCATGGGCAATAGATATTTCCAAGCACTATAGTTGCTTTTATAAGCTTGTTGTATATAATTCATATCATTATTATTTAATTTCAAAAATAAGGTTTACAGGTTAAAATCCCATTGTAAATCAAGATTATAATGTAGCTCTCCGTTATTTACTTCAAGTGGTGAATCAAAGTTATTGGTAAACAAACCACCTGTACCCAATCCTTGTGGCATAGACACATTTAAACTATATGCATATTGTGCAATAGCATTCAAACCAATATTACTCTCTAAGGCCGAAGTAATCCACCAGCCCACATTATGGTCTTTTGAAATTTTTATCCATTCATTACTCCCTGCTATACCTCCAATCAAACTTGGTTTTAAAATAATATATTGAGGTTTTATGATTTTTATTAATTGTTCTTTTTCTTTTAAAGAAAAAACACCTATCAATTCTTCATCTAAAGCAATAGGTAATGGTGTGTGCTCACAGAGTGCTGCCATTTGCTGCCACTGTTTAGGTTTGATTGGTTGCTCTATAGAGTGCAAATTAAAATCTGATAAACGTTTTAATTTTTCTAGAGCATCTTCAGAGTTGAATGCACCATTTGCATCAACGCGTAATTCAATTTCATTGGATGAAAATTCTGTACGGATAAATTTCAGTAATTCTATTTCACTTTCAAAATCAATAGCTCCTATTTTTAATTTTATAGTTGTAAATCCCGATTTCAGCTTCGATGCAATTTGTTGCTTCATAAAGTCAAAAGATCCCATCCATACCAATCCGTTAATAGGAATAGAAGCTTTACCTACTGTAAATTTTGAAGGGAATAAATTGAATTGATCTATACTGGCTAATGATAAAAACGCTTGTTCTAATCCGAATTGAATAGACGGGAAGCCATAGGCTTCTTTTAGTAAAATATCTTTTCCTAAATTGATGTTTACACAAATCCATTGTAGTTTTTCTTCGTAATCTGATCTGTCATCAATACTCAAACCTCTAAAAAGTCCACACTCTCCTACTCCAACTTTATCATTATGCTCTATGCTTAAAAAATAGGTTTCTTTTGTTTTTAAAACACCTCTTGAAGTACCACTAGATTGTTTGAAGTTTAAAATGTGTTTTTTATAATGTGCCTTCATTAATTTTGAGTTATTACACAGAGAATCACAAAGAGACACTGAGAGTTTGTAAGTTTTTACTTCTGATATAAAAGTTTATAATATTTGTCCTAATCCGAAAAGAATAGCAAATAAAAAAGTAGTTAGGGCTAATTTCTTTAATTCTGGATCAAGCATTTTAGTATCTTTATTTTTATAAACGGTATAAAGATGCATAAATATAGGGATAAATGCAATTACAAATATCAATTGTATGGGTGAAGTGTAATGCAGCATGACATAAAGCAAGGCTAGTATAAATGCGAAAATTAAGATATAATAATGGTAATACTTAGCAAATTCTTCACCTATTTTAACTACTAAAGTCCTTTTATTAGCTTTCTCATCAGAAATTCTATCTCTTAAATTATTTAGATTTAAAACCCCAACACTTAATAAACCTATAGAAGTTGCAGGAAGGAAAAGTGTCCAGTCTAACTGTTTAGCAAATAAAAAATAACTCCCTAATACACTTAGCCACCCGAAAAACAGAAAAACAAATACATCTCCATAACCACTATATCCATAAGCTTTTTTTCCCATGGTATATTTTATTGCAGCAACGATGCTTGCTAAACCTAAGAGTAAAAACAAAAAAAAGTAACCTAAGTTATGGCTGCCAAATGATTTGTAAATCAGTAGTAATGCAATGGCGAAGGTAATAACTCCCGTTATTTTAATGGCAGTTAACATTTGTTTTGGTGAAATCATTCCGCTTTGCAAAGCTCTTTCTGGGCCTATTCTATCTTCATTATCAGTTCCTTTTACTCCATCACCATAATCATTCGCAAAATTAGATAATACCTGAAAACCTATTGTCGTTAATAAAGCAAGAATACAAATATACCAATCAAAAAAACCTTTAGCATAGGCCAAAAAACTACCAACAATAATTCCTGAAAGTGATAAGGGAAGGGTTCGTAAACGTGCTGCTTTGATGAATGCCTTTAGCATAATACTATTAAAAATTACTGCTAACTGTATACTAGTTTAAATATTGTGTTTCTTCACTTAACTCTAAGGCTTCTCTAATATTTACTGATTCACCATAAGATTGAGCTACAATAAAACAATCTTTAAATCCTAATCTTTTTAAATCATTCTTTAGAATTAATGCCTCTCCATAAGTAACAAAATTACCAATTGCATATTTATTCAATCCACCTTCTTCAAATTCTTTCATGTGAGCAAGGTTATCAGAAAATAATTTAGCTTTAAAATTAGCAAATGCACCTATTTGGATACTATATACAATTGTTTCTTCAACAATACCACTAGCATTTCTCTGAGCATTTAGCATATTTATTTTCACATCTCTTAACTCATTCTCCAATTTGTGCAATGAATCGTTATTGATTACGGCTAGATTGTTTTTAATTAAATATTTCTTATCAATAGCATCAGTCTTTGGCAAAAAAGACCATAAAAAGAGTATCAGTGATAGTATACCAAAGATTCCTAAAATAACTCTATGCTTTCTCAAAATAGAATTATTCTCTTCTTCTTCTTCGAGTAATTTATTCAATTTACCTATGGTATCATTGGCTTTATCAACCTCCTCATAAATATTTACCAAATTTTTATCCTTAATATATGGCATCTTTTTTTATTTAATTTTTTCCCATTCTTGTACCGATGCTCGATATCAAGAAATTATAATTATTTTATATAAACAACATTTATAAACAAATCTCTCATGATATTTATAAACCTTGTGCATTAGCTATTAATTCAACAATATCTAATACTTCTATTGTATTCTCTTTTTCTTTATTTTTAATCCCATCTGTTAACATTGTATTACAAAACGGACAACCGGTTGCAATGATATCAGGTTCTACTTCTAGGGCATCTTCAGTACGTTCTATATTGATATCTTTAGTTCCTTTTTCTGGTTCTTTAAACATTTGAGCTCCTCCAGCACCACAACATAAAGCATTTGATTTGTTTCTTTTCATTTCTACAAAATCAACACCTAATTCTTTAATCAAATCTCTTGGTGCTTCATATACATTGTTAGCTCTGCCTAAATAACAAGGGTCATGAAAAGTAATTCTTTTACCTGCATACATTTTTTTATCAATCGTTATTCTTCCATCATCTATCAATGTTTTTATAAACTCTGTATGATGAACTACTTCATATTTTCCACCCAACTCAGGATACTCATTTTTTAATGTATTGAAACTATGTGGACTTGTTGTTACTATTTTTTTTATTTTATACGTATTCAAAACCTCAATATTGGTGATTGCTTGCATTTGAAATAAAAATTCATTGCCAGCTCTTTTGGCATGATCACCACTACAACTTTCTTCAACACCTAAAACAGCAAAATTCACATTTGCTTTATTTAAAACTTTTACAAATGCCCTGGTTATTTTTTTTGCTCTATCATCAAAACTACCTGCACAACCTACCCAAAACAATATTTCTGGTTGTTTGCCTTCAGCTATCATATTTGCTACTACAGGTACATTCATTGTAAAATGATTATTAGTCTAATTAATTATTCTTCTATTAGTGTTTTCCGTCATCAAAAACTTGAATGGTAACTTCTTTATCAATCAAATCAGTAAACTTACCTCTATATCTAGTTGCTTTTACTAGATGATTATCTATCCAATGATAATTACCACCTCTAGGTTTACCCATTAATAAACTATGGTAATTAAAGCCATGTTTTTTCAACCAAACTTCAGTAACGTCTCTGTGTTCTTCTGTTCTAGATGTGAAAAAACAAATAATATGCCCTTCTTCATACCATTTATTCAACGTAACTAATGCGTCAGGATACACCTCTGCAGTTGCCATTCTTTCTGGTTCTTCATTAGGGATGTCATCACAGATAGTACCATCGATATCTATCAAGTAATTCTTAACTCCTTCTCCTAATTCAGGACTTAATAAGTTACCTTCTTTGTCTTTTAATTCTTTTAATTCTTTGTCAAATTTACTTTTCATCTTTCCAATTTAATCTATCTAATTGATTGTATTGCCATGGGGCACCGTTATTTTCAATATTTGTCATCATTGCATTAAGCTCTTGTGGAGCTGCAGATTTTTCCATCACTAAAAATCTACGCATATCTACAATAATGGATAAAGGGTCTATATTTATAGGACATTCTTCTACACATGCATTACAGCTCGTACATGCCCAAAGTTCTTCATTCGAAATAGTTGTAAATAAACTATTCTCATCAGCTATAAACTTTCCATTCTCATCAATGTTTTTACCTACTTCTTCAATTCTATCACGCGTTTTCATCATTATCGCTCTAGGCGATAATTCTTTTCCTGTAATATTAGCAGGACAAACTGAAGTACATCTACCACATTCTGTACAGGTATACGCATTCATCAGCTGTACCCAATTCAAATCAAAAATATCTTCTGCCCCGAATTTTTCTGGTAAAGCATCTTCTGTAACCTCAGGTTCAGCTGGAGTTGCATATGGATCAATACTAGGGTCTAGCATCATTTTTACTTCATCTGTAACCGATTTCAAATTATCAAATTTTCCTTTCGCATTTAAATTTGCATAATAGGTATTCGGAAAAGCTAATAAAATATGTAAATGTTTTGAGTAGTATAAATAATTTAAGAATATTAGAATACCTGTAATATGCATCCACCATGCTCCTCGTTCTACAAGATGTAAGGTGTCCGTATCAAATCCGTTAAACAGTGGTGCTATAAACTGACTGATAATATTTCCTGAATTTGCATGTTGAAAATGAGTATCTGCAGCATTCATCACTAAAAACAGTGTCATTAACACCATTTCAAAATATAAAATATACAAGGCATCATTTTTAGTAAAACCTTCCATTTCTTTATTCCAAAATCTA
>VAPK010410872.1_pt1 | contig 14689 bp, 11 predicted proteins | sample 3395031 | NCBI WGS metagenome assembly VAPK01 (sample SAMN08290443, study PRJNA428436) | hydrothermal vent metagenome | isolation source: Deep-sea hydrothermal vent chimney 1 | place: Pacific Ocean: Juan De Fuca Ridge
TCATCATGTTGTTCCCAAGTTTCTAATAACTTTCCCACAAATTTAGTCAGAAACAACTTTGGTTTTTCAATCTTCCCAAGAATGTCGTCTGTCAGTAATTCGGCACTAAGATTATGATTAATTTTTGTTTTGAAAATCTCTTCGAGAATTGCTGTTTTTGAGGGGAAATGATTGTAGATGGCACTTTCTCTAATTCCGACTTCTTTTGCAATTGTTCTTATTGATGAAGAATCAAATCCTTGCTCTGCAAAAAGAGTGAATGCTGCTTGTGTGATAAGATTTTTAGTATTTCTGCTTTTCATTAACAAATCTTTAGTGAACGTTCGTTAATATAATAATTTTAATAAATTATTGCAATTATGGATGAGTTTATTTTTGTGGAATAAGAGTTTCTTGTAGAACAAACCTTCCGGTTTGTTCATTTTAAAGTATAAATATGTGGAACACAGAAAAGTAAGCAGTTGCAACAACTTACTTAATAAAATAAACCGACTGGAAAGTCGGTTCTACAAAAGATTTACAATGTTCTTGATTGTTAAAGACAGATAAAAATTATTCCCCTAATGTTAATTAAGGTCATCCAAAATATTTTTCAATTTCTCAATTGAATTTTCCCAATCTATTGCTTTTTGTCTCTCGCGTGCAACAACTTCTTTTGGCGCATTGTTTACAAACTTATCGTTTGATAACTTTTTAGTTACGCCTGTTAAAACGCCTTTCAATCTGGTAACTTCTTTTTGAAGTCTTTCTTTTTCCATTTCAAGATCAATTACACCTTCCAAAGGAATATAAATTTCAATTCCTTTAACAACTGCTGAAGCACTGGCTTTTGGTTTAACAACATCAGAGCCTAAAGTAATCTGTTCAATTTTAGTTAGAGATTTTATATAAGAAATTTGGGAATCTGACAGTTCATCAATTTTTATAAACATGTTAATCTTTCTGGAAGGCGGAATATTCATTTCACCGCGAATATTTCTTATTGCAGTAACAATACTTTGAAGAAAAACAATTTCTTCTTCTGATTTATCATTAACCTTAAGTTCATCAAATACAGGATAGTCTGAAACTGAAATTGATAAATTATCTCGTCCCTCTTTTAATAAATGCCATATTTCTTCAGAAATAAAAGGCATAAAAGGATGAATTAGTTTCAGCATTTCTTCAAACAAAACCAATGCTCTGGAAAGCACGGCTGATTGAACTTTCTCATCATCGGAATATAAACGAGTTTTTGAAAGTTCAACATACCAATCACAGAAATCATTCCACACATAGTTGTAAATAATTTTGGTAGCGTTATTTATTTCAAAATTATCCAAAGCATCCGATACTGCTTTCACTGTTTTGTTAAATCTGGAAATTATCCAGTTGTCGGTGAAGTCCAAATGCTTATCAATTAGTGTCTCATCAAAATTGATGGTTTCAGTATTCATTAAAAGAAAACGTCCGGCATTCCAAATTTTATTGGCAAAATTTCTGCCGAGTTCACATTTTTCAGTACTAAACAAAACATCTTGTCCAAGTGGTGCGATGTAATTAATAGTAAAACGCAAAGCATCAGCACCGTATTCGTTAATCACGTCAATCGGGTCGGGAGAATTACCGAGCGATTTGCTCATTTTCCGTCCTTTATTGTCTCGAATAATGCTTGTAAAATAAACATCTTTAAAAGGAATTTTATTAGCGTCTGAACGCTCGTTCATAAAGTGCATTCCGGACATAATCATTCTTGCAACCCAAAAGAAAATAATATCCGGTCCCGTTACAAGTAAATCCGTTGGATAATAATAATTTTGTTCTTCTTGTGTTGTAAAAACATCCTGTGCCCAAAGCCAGCTTGATGCCCAAGTATCAAGAACATCCTCTTCCTGTCTCCAATTGTCCGAATCTTCCGGTGGTTTTGTATTACAATAAATTTCACCGGTTTCCTTGTGATACCAAACCGGAATTTGATGTCCCCACCAAAGTTGACGGGAAATACACCAATCTTTAATGTTTGTCATCCAATGTTCGTAAGTTTTAATCCAATGATTCGGATGAAAATTTACAAGTCCTTTTCTCACAACTTCTAAAGCCGGTTTAGCTAAGTCATCCATTTTCATAAACCATTGCTGGGAAAGATAAGGCTCAATCGGAACTCCGCCGCGATCGGAATATCCGACTTTATTTGTGTAGTCCTCAATTTTTTCAAGCAAACCCAAATCTTCAAATTTTTCAACGACCATTTTTCGCACAATATCACGGTCAAGATTTTGAAATTCTTCGGGTACATTTTTGTTTGTCGAAGCATCCGAATTAAAAATATTAATTATTTCAAGGTTATGACGCTTTGCCATTTCATAGTCATTAATGTCGTGAGCAGGAGTAATTTTAACAGCACCTGTTCCAAAGCCTTTTTCCACATAATCATCGGCAATAATGGGAATTTTTCTTCCTACTATAGGAAGTGAAATATATTTTCCGATATATTTACTGAAACGTTCATCGTCAGGATTAACTGCAACGGCAGTATCTCCGAGCATTGTTTCGGGTCGAGTTGTTGCCACGGTTAAATAACCGGAACCGTCGTCAAGCGGATATTGCAGATACCAGAGTTTTCCGTTTACTTCTTTAAAAATCACTTCTTCATCTGAAATTGCAGACTTTGAAGCCGGACACCAATTTACCATTCTGTAGCCGCGATAAATTAATCCTTCATTATAAAGTTTTACGAAAGCTTCAATTACTTTAGGATAATACTCATTATCCATAGTAAAGCGTGAACGCTCCCAATCCAGACTGACGCCGAGTTTGCGAAGTTGTTTGAAAATTATTCCGCCGTATTTGTCAGTCCATTCCATGCAGTGTTTTAAGAATTCCTCGCGGCCAATGTCGTATTTATTAATCCCTTTTCCTTTTAAAAATTTTATTACTTTTGTTTCAGTTGCAATAGAAGCGTGGTCAACTCCCGGCACCCAGCAAGCATTGAAACCTTTCATTCGTTTGTAGCGAATGTAAACATCCTGAATTGTGTTGTTGAGTATATGCCCGAGATGCAGCATTCCGGTTACATTAGGCGGTGGGATTACAATCGAATATGAAGGTTTGCTTTCATCAATTTCCGAATGGAAGAGTTTATTTTCTTCCCAAAATTTGTACCATTTTTCTTCTACTTCGTTTGAATTATATGTTTTGGGGATTTGTGTGCTCTGCGTCATTATCATTTCCAATTTTCAATAAAAATATAAACAACAAATATATGTAAAATTTGATTTTGAATTTTATTGAATTGTAAGGGCAAAATGTTATTTGGTATAAGGCAGACTTATAGAATTTATTTTTGAACTAGCGCCCAGTATTTCTTCCTGATTGTAAGTGATTTTTCAGAGTTTGTTTTAATATGCATGACTGAAAAATTAGTGCTTTTATCAAAATTATTTAATTTTAAGTTTAAACTTTTCCAACTTTTAATTAAAAAATAATTTCCACCAAATCCTTTTACAATTGATTTGAAGTCAATATTCAATTCCGTTCTGAAATATTTGAGGAAGACATTCTTGTATTTGGCAACCGGCAGCATATTAAATATTCCGCCGCCGCTATTATCAACAAGAATAATTGTTAAAGGAATGTTATACTCTTTTGCAATTTGCAGCGAATTAATATCGTGATAAAATGCAAGATCACCGATAATTAAAAAAGTTTGTTTTTTATTGGTCTCAGCAATACCAAGTGATGTGGAGATTACGCCGTCAATTCCGCTTGCTCCGCGATTTGTAAAAACCGAAATGTGTTTACTGCTTGCAGGCGAGAAAAAATCTAAATCACGTACAGGTGTGGAATTGGAAATAACCAAATTGGATCCACTTGGAATGTTGTTAACTACTTCATTAGTTATTCTTCCTTCCGAAGGAAATTTTGATTTATAAACAATCCTGGACTTAATCTTTTCAGAAAAATTTTCAAATGCTTTTAATTCAACGAACGAACCATTTTTTACAGTACTTTTTCGCGGCTTAGTTTTTCCTATAATAGTATCAATGAAAACATCTTCACTTAATCCAAATATTTGCTTTGTAGTTTTCGAAGGGTCATGCAGGTCTCCAAATTCATTTACGGAAAATTTCTCAGCCTTTGAGTTTTTAAAATAATTTAGAAGTGCATTCGATGTAGGCGCATATCCAAATTGCAAAATAAGTTTCGGCACAACTGTTTTGGCAGCAGTATCATTTTTTAAAAAAGCCGAAGCATTTATAATTACATTAGTTTTGCGGTGTTTTCCAAAACGTAATGAAGAAGTTCCATCTGCAATTATTGGATATTTCAAATGTCTTGAAAGTTTTGTTATTTTATTCGCAAATTTATTTGAGAAATTTCCTCCACCGCAAAGAATTATTCCTTCACTTTCTTTTTCCAATTTTAAAAGAAAAGATTTAGGTAATTGTAATCTACTTTTTGAAAGTTTACTAATAATTCGCTTTTGACTAAAAAGACTTTTAACAATATTTTCAGAAATACTGTCAGTAAATGAATCAGGTTCAAACGGTTTATCAAACGGAAAATTAATATGAACCGGTCCTCTGTTAGAATGCTCACAAATATCAATCAATTCGTCAACAGAGCTTGAAAATTTTGATAATTTGTTGTAATTAACAGAAGGCAAGCCGGCATTGTAATATTTACAAATATGATTTTTATAAATATTCTCTTGGTTGATTGTCTGATTTGCGCCGGTTTTTCTTAAATGCTTCGGTCTATCGGCTGTACAGATAATAAGTGGAATTCTCTGCTGATATGCTTCAATAATTGCGGGATACAACTCTGCCACAGCTGTTCCGGAAGTTGTAACAATTACAGTTGGTTTTCGTGATGCTTTTGCAGAGCCTAGAGCGAAAAATCCACTTGTCCGCTCATCAACAATAACTTTAATATTAAAATATTTTTTCTCTGAAAGAGCAAAAATTAATGGGGTATTTCGTGACCCGGGAGAAATTAATATATTTCTGATTTTTGATTTTATAAGCCTGTCGGCAAAAATCCGTGCCCAAAGAATATTACGATTTATTAGTTGTGTCATAATCAAATAAGGAAAATATTGGACTGAGTTTTAATTTTGTTTCGGCATATTCGGCATCCGGGTCAGAACCTTCAACAATACCGCAGCCTGCAAAAGCGTGTAATTCATTTCCCTTCAGTATTGCTGAACGTATTGCGACAGCAAATTCACCTTGATTTTCATAATTAAACCAACCGACAATTCCGGCATACAAACCGCGATCGTGTTTTTCAGATTCCTTTATGGACTTCAATGCTAAATTATAAGGTGTACCGCAAATCGCCGGAGTGGGATGTAATTCTTTTAAGATTGCAATCACACTTTTTCCATTGTTTAATTTGGCTCTTATCGGTGTCCAAAGATGTTGTATGTTGGGAAGTTTTCTCACAACCGGTATTTTTTCGTAAATAATTTCAGAACTGAAATTACGAAAAGAATTCGTAATTGAATCAACTACCGCTTGTTGCTCAGCTCTATTTTTTTTGCTGAGCAATAATTCATTTGATAGAATTCTATCCTCAAGTTCTGTTCTCCCTCTTGGAAAAGATCCTGCAAGAGCATCAGCTTCAATATAGCCGTCTGATAGCTTGGCTAATTTTTCAGGAGACGCACCAAAAAATATTGATTCGTCTTTAGCATAAGCAAACACGTAACATCGAGGATATCTCCGCTTCAATTTGTCAATTAGAACAGATATATTAGATATTCTAGAAAATTTAATCATTACTTTTCGGGAAAGGACAACTTTTCTAATTTCACCGTTATGAATTCTATTAAGTGCCGTGTTTACAGCATTCTTCCATTCTTTTTTGTCGTAATCCTTATCAAAATTACTTTCTTTAATTATAAAATTAGAATTGGTAGAATGTCGCTGATTAATAGTTGACAAATAATCTAATCCTTTTTTCCCATCAGCAATTATTTGCTCGGTTTTGGATTTGTCGTAAAAAAAATTATAAATGAAAAATAAAGATTTTCCCTTTGTTAAAAATAAGTATTTCGGTACAAACCAATCCGAATCATTAAAATTATTCCAAAGTTTACTACTATTACCCGGCGAAAATTTCATTCCGCCCACAAAAAGTGGAGCAAATTGCAGATTAAACTTGTCGAAATTATTATATGTTAAATAATTGAACTTACCTATATTTGTTTGTGTTTCAATAGTTCTATCAACCCCGTTTGCAATAATCTTTTTTATAGGCTTAAAGGCACAGAAAGAAAATTCTTTTTCAGGTTGTTCCCAATAAAAAAAATGAGAAAAATCATTATTCAACAATGAACTTAAACTAACTTTTGGGGATGGTTTAATTTGGTAACAAAAATTAATAAAAATTTCATTAGTTGAAGTTTTATTTATTTTGTTTATATTAGATAAATAATTTGATAATTTTTTATTAAACATTAGTATTAATAGTAATATAATTTTAAGAGTAAATTTAAATATAATTATCAGATTACATAATAAAAAATTAACTATTGGATTTAGCCTTAAAAAATTAATATTGAGAATTATAAAAAAATAATATTTTTGTTTTTTAGGGTTGACAAGCAGTGAATATTTTATAAATTATAACCTATAAAAAATTAATAAATTAAAAACATATATTCCTATTATACATTGTTCATTAACTAAATAATAAAATAAAAGTGAGGTAAAAATGGCTTCTAACAGTAAAAGACAATTGGCTGCAAAATTGTATTCATCTGTTGCAAAAACAAATGATCGATTTAAGAAAGCACATTCAAAACACGTTGTTAAATACAAACTTACTGCTCCGCAATTTGGAGTGCTTGCAGTATTAAGTAACAACGGGCCGGTTCCGCTAAAAAGAATTAGCGAAGAACTTATGGTAACCGGTGCAAATATTACTTGTGTTGTTGATAATCTTGAAAAAGAAAAATTAGTTGTGAGAATTCCTTCAAAAGAGGATAGAAGAGTAATCATGGCTGACTTGACAAAAAAAGGGAAAGATAAGGTAAATGAAATTATGCCGAATTATCTTGAAACTCTTGCAGGCACAGGTAAAAACTTAAATGAGACAGAGCAGAAACAGTTACTTAAATTATTAGAAAAATTTCTTGCTAAATAGTTTTTTGCAAAACTAAAGCAGCCCATTCATCAATTGATTGGTGCTCGATTTTTCTAAATCCGGTTTTGTAAAAAAATGTTTCAACTTGTGAAATATCTTTTTCAAAAATACCTGATAGAATTAAAGTGCCGGAAGTTTTTAACTTTTCATATAATTTTCCGGCAATTTGAGTAAGTATGTTTTTATTGATATTAGCCGTTATCAAATCAAAATCCGTTTCGGATATTTGAGAGATTTCGGCTAATTTTATTTCTATCCGAGTTTCCAATTTGTTTAGTGAAATATTTTCAGTACTGTTCAAAACGCACCATTCATCATTGTCAATTCCCAATATGGATTTAGTTGAAGTCAACTTAGCTGCTGCAATTGCAAGTATGCCTGTTCCGGTTCCAACATCCAAAATTTGCAAATTGGGTTTTATATATTTTTGCAGCAACTGCAACATTAATCTTGTTGTTTGGTGTTTGCCTGTGCCGAATGACATTTTGGGATTAATTTGAACTACTATTTTGTCGGATGTATTTTTGTAATCTCTAAAAGTTGGTTTAATTACAATCCTGTCAGTAACTTCAATTACTTCAGTTTTCTTTTCCCACTCTTCGTTCCAATTTTTATCTTCAAAAATGTTAAACTGAATTTCAAATTTGGAAATAATCTCTTGGCTTTTTAAATCAGTTAAAAAAGAATTGAGTTTCTCTACCGTGAGTGTTGAATTTTCTTTTGCAAATACTGTTAAAGACAAATCATTTTCTGTAATTCCGGTAATGTCAAATTTCCAAAGCAAACCGCTCAAAATATCTGCTTCAAAGGGTTTTGCTGAAACTATAAACTGTTTAAACTTTTGCATTTTGCTTCCCTAATTAATTCCGGAGAGAATCTTACAAATTTTATCCTGAATTTCTTTTGCTTTATCTGCTTTTCCAACAAAGTTTTGAACAAATATTGAGAATGCAATTAAATTTTTATTTTTCGCAGTTACATAACCGGATAAAGTACTAACCCCGCTAAGTGAACCCGTTTTTGCGCGAACATTATTAAAAACTCTTCCTCCTTTCATTCTGTCCTTTAACGTGCCGTCAATTCCTGCAATAGCAAAAGAAGAATACAGTAAATTGAAAACATCATGTTGCTCAAAATATAAATATTTTAGTAATGCCGTTATAAGCTCTGTTGAAATAAGGTTATAATGAGAAAGTCCGGAGCCGTCAACAATTCTATAATTATTGGGATTAAATCCAAGAATTGATATCAAACTATCAATCATTTTTATTCCGTTCTTGGCAGTCGCTGGTTTCCCGTAATTCTGAAAAGCCAATAATCTAAGAAGCGATTCGGCACTTAAATTATCACTCTCTTTATTGAGGTTCGGCAATATATCAGTAATAGAATGTGAAAAAGAAAGTAATTTTTTTGCCGAGTCTGGAAGGGAAAGAGTGTCAATTATGCCGGAAAAATCAATTCTATTTTTATTAAACGATTGCTTAACAAGTTTTAAGAAATAAATATCAGGATTATAAATATTTATTTCCTGTGTATCCGGTTCTGCAACATTGAACAGCCTCCCGGTTATTTCAATATTATTATTTCTTGAAATCCATCCGCGAGTAATTTTAACATCGGAAGTGTCTTCCTCGGTTGTTATTGCTTTGTTCGTGATATGTAAAAAGTCGGCTTTAGGAATCGTTGTAAAATTAATCGGTTCTCCAATTTTGGAAGAATTGATTGCCACTTTAATTGCAGAACTGTTTATTATTAGAGGCGTCAGATAAGGAACATCAGATGAGGGAGCGTCATCCCACATCCAGCCGCTTCCCCAATAAAGTGAATCGTACAAAGAAACATCGCCATACAAATTACCGGTGATTTTCTTGATTCCCAATTTTTTTATTTCTATAATTAATGAATCAAGCTCTGTATAAATAAAGTCAGGGTCGCCGCTGCCAACAACAAAAATGTTTCCGTTTAAAACAGAATCTATTACATTGCCCATGCGATAAAAAGTAGTTGAAAATTTTGAATTTTTCTTCCCAAAAATTAATGCTGCTGTTGCAGTTAATATTTTTAAATTTGAAGCAGGATGAAGTAAAAGTTTTTCGTTTAAGTTTATTATGCTATGATTATCGGTTAAGTCAAATGCATCTATTGCGATTTGTGAGCTTTTGAAAAAGTCATCATTTAATAAAGAATCTATTTGAGACTGAATAGCATTAACTTTTGCTTGAGCAAAAAGGATGTTGTAAAATGCTGAAAAAAGAAAAATTACAAATATTAAATATCTCGCTAACTTGCCCAAAATTGAACGGTTAAATTTATGATGATTTTTATTAACGAAGCACATTTGTTTTCTAGAAGTATTCACGTTCACGAAAATCCACACCGATATTTTCAGTAACAAATTTTTTAGCTTTTTCAGAATCGACAGCATTTAATCCGACTATTGACATTACAACGTGAGTATAATTTTTTGCTTTTCTTGCAAAGTCCAGCATTTCTGCATGCAGTTTTTGATCGACTCGCATTAATTTTGCATATTGCTCAGGGTCAACTGAATTTAAGCTGATTGAAACAGTGTCAATTAGATTTTTCAGTTCCGGTGTTATATCCTTTTTATTGATAAAATTACCATGACCGTCTGTATTCATTCTAGTTTTGCCGCCTTTTGCTTTAACATACTCTGCAACCTTTTTCACAACATCCCAACGTATAGTCGGCTCGCCGTAACCGCAAAAAACAATGTCTTTAAATTTTGTCGGGTCGCCTATTTCTGAAATATAAACGCCCGCATCCGGTTCTTCATGTTTTGACATTTTAAGGTTATAACCTTTAATTACCGCTTCGCCTTTTCTATCACAAAAAACACAATCGGCATTGCACCGGTTTGTAACATTAATATAAAGCGATTCTCCTATTTGATATGTGTAACTTAACAAAGGCTTTTCTCCTATTCCAAAAAGTTTGTGCACATTATAAGATGTTGTTCGAGCAACATCCTTTACAGATAAATTATGGATTTCTGCAATTTTTTCAGCAACTAATTTTACATAAGCCGGTTCATTGCGTTTTCCTCTGTGCGGAACCGGAGTAAGAAATGGTGAGTCGGTTTCGATTAGCATATTTTCAATATCAACGCTTTTAACAACATTGCGAATTGAATCAGCTTTTTTAAAAGTAACATTTCCGGTAAAAGAAATAAAATGTCCCATCTCAACCAATTCTCTTGCATTTTCCACTGTTCCGGCAAAGCAATGATATTGTGCTCTTAAAGAGGTATTTTTATATTTTCGAGCAAAATTCATAACATCGTCATTCGATTCACGATTATGGATTATTATAGGCTTAGCCAATTCAATTGCCAATTTTATTTGTGCATCAAAAGCGGCAAGTTGTTTTTCACGCGGAGAAAAGTCGTAAAAATAATCCAGTCCTATTTCGCCAATTGCAACAACTTTCGGGTGATTAGCAAGAGTACGGATTTCATTAATAAAATTATCATCCCAATCTTTTGAATCGTGCGGATGTATCCCGACTGCTGCATAAATGAAATCATATTTTTCCGCAAGTGCAATTGCCTGTTTTGATGTGGGAATATCTGTGGCAGGTATAAGCATATATTCAACGCCTGCATTTTTTGCTCGGTTTATTACGTCATCCAAATCGCTATCAAAATTCGGTAAAAATAAATGTGTGTGTGAATCAATAAACATACTCTAATCCTAACTTCAATAAAAAATAAAATTAAATGTAACAATAAAAATGATTTTTAACCCTAAAATTATTTTCAGTAGATTACCAACTTGATTTTATTGCTAAATGGTGAATAAAAAAAGGAACTTACTATGGCGACAGATAAATTACAAATTGGTTTGCAATTGCCTAAGTTTAATTTACTTGGTATTGATGATAAATATTATTCACAAGATGAATTTGCAAACACGCCGATACTAATAATTGTATTCGGCTGTAATCATTGCCCTTATGTTCAAGCTAATGAACAAAGATTGGTAGAAATTCAAAATGATTATAAAGATTCGGTGCGGATTGTTGAAATTAATTCCAATGATGCAACCGGTTACCCCGAAGATTCTTTCGCTCATATGAAAATACGGGCGGCGCAGCAAGGATTTAATTTCCCGTATTTACGGGATGAAACCCAACAGATTGCAAAAGATTTTGGTGCAACACACACACCTGAAATATTTGTGTTTGATAAGAACAGAAAGTTGGTTTATCACGGGAAGATTGATGATAATTGGCAATATCCCGAACAGGTAAAAACAAGTTATTTGCGAGATGCAATAGATGAAACACTTAATGAAATTGCAATCTCTGTTCCTGAAACTTATTCAATAGGCTGTACAATTAAATGGAAGTAAGGGGTGGCTGCTAACAAAAAGTTTCTTTGAATTCATCCAATAATTTAAGCGGACTCGGCGAAATGGCAAAGCAGCAAAGCGGATAAAGCTGAAGTATAACTTTGATTGTTTCGGGAATAAAATCCGCGGAAAAAATTTTGGTTCTAATGGGCAGTTTAACTTTTTGGAGCAAAATATGTTTGTTGTCAACTAACAATTGAAAATCCTTTGGTGCAGAAAATCGTTTCTTTATAAGGGTAGGATCTTTTTGTAATGCGTATAAATCAAAATTAATATTGATTTTGTATTCTTCAAACACATCCATTATTTCAGTGCCGAATTTCTTAACATTATTTTTGAAATAAAGAGAATCGCCAATTGAATTGTTTAGAAATATCCCCATTTGAATATCGTTCGGTGCAAAATAAACAAAGAACTCGCTGTCCATTTTGAAACGCCCAAAATGAATTAAAAAGTAAGTGCGATAAGGATCGCCTTTGGCAAAACGCATATCTTTGTTTATTCTCATCAAAGTTTTATTGAATTTCGGTTCGGTTCTGATTTCAGGATTTAACTGATTTAAGAAAGGTCCAAGTTCATTTACAAATGCTTTTGCCGGCTCAACAAGTGATGACTGATAACGGGCTTTGTTTTCATGAAACCAGTCAATTGAATTATGGTTCTTTAAATCCGCAAGAAACTGCAAAGTATCTTTCGAGAATCCGCTAAATGGAGAGATTTTTTTCACAATAGTTTTTTTTTAATTCATTATTCCGAGACTAAGAGTAATGTAAACTGAACCAAGATTGGTTCTGAATCTGTTTTCTAAATTTTCAACGCCTTCTCCAAAAATATGAGCATAATAATATCTGACATTCAAACCCATTAGATTTTTTTTGCTCAGCCCGAAATTGGCACCAAATCCGATGTATCCACCGGCGGCAACTTTTAATTTTGCATCTCCAAATGAATTAAAAAATTCCTTAGCTGCCGGAGTTGTAATAATAAAATCAGGACCAACTCCTATTTCAACAAATGGTCTCAAAACATCAGTAAGCTGATTAGCAAATAATCTGTATTTTATTCCCAAATTTAGTGGAAGAGTAAAAACGCGATTAACCTTTCCATAAGTAATAACTCTGCCTGTAAAAGGGTCAATGAATTGTACTTCTCTTGCATCTTTTGATTCCGAGAAAGAAAGGTTTACAAATCCGGTTATATTTTGGCTGAACGATAATCTGTAAAAACCTCCAAGTCCGAATCCGCCATCACCGAAAAGTAAATCAACCCCGATTGCGTGCGGAGGAAATACTTCGGGCATCGGGTCGGGAGCCATTTCGCCAATTTTTTGCGCCGAAAGAATTATCGGTAGAAATATTATTATGTATAATATTCTTTTCATAAAATTTACAACAATAAATAATTTAATATAAAACAAACGATTTAATCTAAACCAGTTTTCGATTAGTGCAAATTACAAAAATTGCTGAATTTTTCAAGTGCAAAATAAATCACGAGATTTGATGAGAATTAAATACTTTTATTTGGGCAAATATAAACACATGTAAAATTAAAAATAAACTCTGAATTCTAATTCCAAATTTACACTTTGGAGCGTTATGCACTATTAATTGCATTGAACCAAAGAAAATATTTATTTAAGTTTAAGCATACATTTCTCATGTTAAATTATATATTAGTGAAAAATCAAATTAAATATTTGAATAAGCTGTCTTTCTTCTCTGTTTTCGGCGAAGCTGGAAAGAACCGAACAACCGCAAAGTCTAAACTTTCGAGGTTACTGCTTTTCAACCTCGGAGTTTACGTTTAATTGGTTTTATAAAACGAATAAGGATAAGTAAAATGGAACCGAACCAAAATAAAATCAATAAAATTGTACTAACCTTGTTCCTTTTTACTTTTACCTTTTTACTTGTAACATGTAACACCACCGAGCCGCCAATAGTAATAACACCGCCAAAACCGGCAGCAAAAGATACGCTGACAATAAAAATAGCAGATAAAACACACCGCAGTATAACGGTTAATGTTAAAACAACTGCAAACAAAACCGGTACCGAGATAAAGCTGATACGTAAAAAGGAAGGCGGAGCGGACACGCTTGTAAGTAAATATAGTGTTTCTACACTTGATACAACAATAATAGACGACAACAACGGCAACGGTTTGCAGCTAAACACAGCCTACACTTACTACGCCGTAAGAGTTGACAGCAGCGGAGCAGCAAAAGACAGCAGTGGTTTTGTAACGGCACAAACACTTGCAGCCACAAGCCACAACTACACTTGGCAGCAAATAATAATTGGTGATGACGGTTACAACAACGCTCTGTATGATGTTTGGGGAACTGATGAAAATAATGTGTATGCTGTTGGCGGTGTAACAATAAATGACACTACTTATGGCGTAATACATTGGGATGGAAATATGTGGAAAGGTTCGCTACTAAGGGGGGGGCTGTTTTCTGTTTTTGGTTTCTCAAGTAGTGATATCTGGGTTGTGGGCAATGGCGTTGCCCATTACAACGGAATTCATTGGGAAGAGATTACAAATGACAATGTTTTGAATAACAATGTAGAGTATACGTCCCTCTGGGGTACATCGAGCAATAATTTGTATTTGGGGAATCTCAGAAGAAACATAGTCCATTGGGATGGCAGTAGTGGTACAGTAGAACAAATACCGGAAGATATAGTTGTTTTTGATATTCAAGGTACAGATAATAATTTTATTATTGCTGCCGGAAATGATTTGTATTGGCCGGGATATGCATTTACGAAAAACTCAAATACTTGGGTAACAATTCCTCAGTTAGTATATGCGTATATTGACTTAGAATCCGTTTATATAGTAAATAATAAAGAAGCATATTTATGTGGAAGCGGAATAATTGATTATATAGATGGAAAATCAACACTGCACAGTGATATAACTACACAAGCATTAAATAAAATAAGAGGAAACAAAGAAAGTGGAGATATATTTACCGTAGGTTACAAAGAAGTGCTTCATTATAATGGAGTAGATTGGCACTCGTACAGAACAGAACTTTCAATAATAAACGAAAGTGACTTAAAAAGCGTTTATGTAACCGAAAGTAAAGTTTTTATTATAGGAGAAGCTTTAATTGACAATAAATATAAAACAATTATACTAATTGGAAGTAAATAAGGAGAAAAACAAAA
>VAPK010182456.1_pt1 | contig 14664 bp, 10 predicted proteins | sample 3395031 | NCBI WGS metagenome assembly VAPK01 (sample SAMN08290443, study PRJNA428436) | hydrothermal vent metagenome | isolation source: Deep-sea hydrothermal vent chimney 1 | place: Pacific Ocean: Juan De Fuca Ridge
CCAACATCTATTCCCTGCTGTGTGGCTTGTTTTTCTGTCAACCCTACCGTCGCCACTTGTGGGGTAGTAAATACCACCGCTGGCATGACGGATAAATCAATGGCGACATCATCCCCTGTCATATTACGTGCAGCACGAGTTCCGGCGGCAGCCGCCACGTAAACAAATTGGGGTTGGGTTGTACAATCACCGGCGGCATAAATGTTAGCCACTGACGTGCGCATGTGATCATCAATAATAATTCGGCCTTGTTGATCAATTTTTATTCCAATTTTATCCAAATCCAATATCGCTGTATTCGCTTGACGACCAGCAGCCACCAATAACCGATCACCATGTACTTTGGTATTTTTTAAATGGACAACAAATTCTTTACCATCATGGGCAATGGCTTCAGGCAGGCTGTGTGTCAGTATGGAGATACCTTCATCTTCAAAAATCTGCTTAAGTGCTTCTCCAATCGCAGGCTCTTCTTTGGATAAGAGCGTACTGCGCGCAATCACTGTCACTTTAGCACCCAAATGACGAAAGGCCTGAGCCAACTCTAAAGCAATCACTGAACCGCCTAAAACCAATAAGTGTTTTGGAATATTTGGCGCAATCAATGCCTCAGTAGAGGTCCAGTAAGGGGTATCGGCAAGCCCTGGGATAGCAGGGATAGCTGAACTGGCACCGACGGCTAATAAAATGCGATCGGCATAAATTTCTTTTTCATTACCCTCAGCATTTTTAATGATTAGCGTATTGGCATTTTTAAAACGCGCCATGCCTCGTATGAAATTGATACCGGCATTGGCTTCCAAAATACTTTCGTATTTAGCATAACGCAAATTACCGACCCACTGCTGTTGTTGCTGCACCATGGCTTTTCGATCAATGCTGGGCTTGTTTAACGGCAGTCCGGCAAATTGATGATGACCTTGCAAGTGAGCAATATGTGCTCCGCGAATCATGATTTTTGACGGAACACATCCAATGTTGACACAGGTACCCCCCATCAATTCGCTACCTTCAATGACCGTCACCTGCGCGCCATTTTCTACCGCTTTAATCGCTGCCGCAAAAGCCCCTGAGCCACTACCAACAATGGCCACGTGTAAGGTATGACAACAACAAGTACTCGTCGTGGTTTGATTTTTCATTATCATTGTTTTTTTAAACGCGAAGGATATCCCGCTTCTTCTGTTGTCAATGTTAACGTGTCGATATCAACGAGTTTGGGATCATAAGTGATCTTGGCCCAACCTTCACCTCCCCCTTCATACTTCGCTGTGACTTCTTTCACACCATTGACTTTACGCAAGGCTTTTTTCACGGTAATCGGACACATGTTGCATGTCATGTCATCCACTTCGAGTTCCACTGTTTTTAACTGATTTTCCTCGGCAAACACAACGGACGAACTTATCATAAGCATTGAAAAAAATGCGAAACTGAATACGAAGATGGATACGAATACTTTATGCACAACGAACTCCTTGCTCTGGTTAATAGTTAATCATCAAACAAAATTGGGCCATACCATGGAAAGGCGATAATGGCGATCACTACAAGGGTGACTATCCAAAATAGAAGGCGTTGGTTGCGTAAATAACGGGGATTAGCACACGGCGAGACAACGTCACAACTTTGTGGCACAAGATATAACTTGCGAAACGTCAAACCTAAGAAGATAGCCGTAATCGCAATGAATAGTGGTCGAAATGGTTCTAAAGCCGTCAGGTTACCGATCCAGCTACCGCTCACGCCAAGCGTTAATAAAACAAACGGTCCAATACAACAAGCTGATGCCGTCATGCCTGCAAGCAGGCTAGCGATGAGCGAACCCTTAGATACACCTTGCATCGTTTTGTTTGGCTGACTACTGATACGTGTGTTTGGTTCAACATTGCTCATTAATTAACGCCTATTTCGAAGTAACTATAAGCATACACTCCGTACCATACTACGGAATCAAGTTTTTTTATTCACTGGAGAACTCTGATTGCTTGGCCCTACGACTTTAACGTTGACGGGTTAAAAACCGTTAAACTTCGTGCCTAGATTTGGTTAACGCGCCTATTGTTGGTGGATGTGCTGGTTGAAAAAAGGCAGCTCTAGCTGAGTGGTTCACCGGCGCGTTACGTATGCCATCACCTCACGCGCATCAAGTTCACGTGTTCCATTTCCCGTACGCAAAAAATATTTGGAAATTTTTCCTTCTTGAAAATAGACGGGGACAGGTGAAGACTCGACAATAACTCGACAAACATCTTTACCCTCTATTTCATAAAATACACAGTGGATAAAGGAACACAGGTCAGCACCGAGTCGAATCGTTACTATGTCTGTCACACAGCGTTCAAAACCATCTCGCCCCTTATGCTTGAGTGTTTTATAATCATACGCTAACCCCACCACCTTGCCATCATCAGTTACCCCAATAAGCAGACTGCCACCCTGGTGATTCATAAAACCGGCAATCGTTTTCGCGATAACCGTTTCAAGGGCACGATTGGGTTTTTCCTGGTGAAAATCCCAGCGTATTGACGCCTTGAATTCTAAGTGCTCACTCTCCCCATTTTTTATCAAAGAAGGCAGATCCTCAGCCAATTCTTTTTCCAGAGAGTGTACCATCCGCTGCTGGCTGACGAGTGCCAGATGGTAGATGGCGAAGGCTAAACCAATACCACCGCCAATGAGAGCAAAAACTAGGCTCATCGGCACCATCTCCAGGAGGAAAGCTAATTCGAGGCGGTTGATAAGGAAACGCCACAAGCCTTCATCGGCGAGACCTAAGTCATGCCTAAACTCAAACCAATAAACCACTTTAGTTACCGGATGTAACACCAGGATACCGATAACAGCCCCAACCATTGTGTGCAGTAAGATCACTCGGAGCTTTTTAGAAAATAGTTTCACGCTGCCTCTCCATAAGGGTTATCCACAGAGGGTTCAGAATAACTTTTACATTGATACTCCGCCATTGCTTTCTCTCAGAGTTAACCCTAACGTTTCAAAAAACGGGTTAAAAACTATTTTACTGCTTTATAAAAACTTTTTTCTCACATTTCTTGAAATCCCGTCGGGTTGTCACGATAGCACGGGGTTCAAGCATCATCCTCTTCTTTTCAATTAATACTTAATCGTGTAACGCAAGTACAAGTCTTTTCTTGATCGGTCCGCACCGACAATACTATCACGCTGCCTTACTCTGAATTCAAATTTTTGTTTTTTTGAAAACTTCCACGCATATCGAATTTCTTTTAAGGTATTGTTGCTTGAAAAATCAGGTGAAATCAACCATCCTCCACCGGCTCTCCCATAGACCAACCCAATATTGTGCTTAGGAAAAAAATTGATGAAATTAAAGGTAAGCTGATAGGCAAGACCATCGGCATCTCCCGCAGAAGTTCCACCAATTGCGCTTTCTTTAGGTTTAGTCGGTGTATAACCTAACTCCGTACCCAATAAAAATTTAAACCCAGAATCCATCAATGCCCACTGTGTTGCCACACGCACAACAGCGGCGACATACGTTGTCGCGTTTCCGGATTTGCAAGCAAAATCATTTGAAGAATCCACTCCATTTTTGCATAACGCATTGGGCATGATCGTTAAATCAATTTCTCTTTGTACAAACGGACCGGCAGATTTCGTATGCTGTATACCAAGAAAATAACTCACTCGGCTTTTATTCTCTAAAAAACTTAACGGTTTACGTAAAACCGTTGTACCATTTTCTGGATTATATTGAATAATGGCTTTTAATCGATGACTTCCCCATAAGTCCGTGCTTAGGTGTAAACCATCCGTCCATGTGATATCCGTATTAGGGCTATTGTTTCGATCCAGTGATTTTTTCGCAACGCCCATTAACTCATTCTTAGATTGAAAACGCCCCAAACGAACAAAACTGTTTTTGGCTAAGGCATATTTAAAAAATAAAGTATCGATGGTTGTTTGACCGGCAGGAATTGAATCAGAATAAGCGGGTGTCTCATCAAGATAGTCGAAACCGATATCATTTTCCCCCCAGGCAAATGCCCTACCTGCCAATCGCAACTGTGCGGACAAATGTTGATTGATCGTCGTTTTTATACCCGCACGAAGACGAAAGCGTACTTCTGCAGCTTCCCCTTTTTTTGAATCATCTTTAGAAAAGTAGCCAGACCTAAAATCACCTTTTATTGTTGTCTCAATAGCGCCGGCACTCAGCGGTAAAATAAGACACAAAACATAAATACCGAAGTATTTCATAGAACAGATTTCCTTTACTTTATTTCTTACAGTGGATATCGTGAGATGTTTTTAGATTTTAATGCGAATCATTCTCATTTGCAAGTCCCGTTGCAATTTTTCTCCGTTAATTGCAGGCCATTGTGACAAATACCCAGCGATTCGGACTGTTCGAAATTTGACTAAAATCTGTAACTAATTGTATTTTAATAAAATATTATCGTATTGCGGATGTTTGAGAAATGATGACTCGGTATCAATTAGGCCTTTAGGGATAGGCGACTCAAAAGATAAAGCCGAGAACCAAAACCGAGAAGTGACTGCGTCGCCTATTCCTTACTCATGCGTACAACTCTCGCCACGACACCAAACACAATGGCAATCGATATGATTGCAAGTCACATCCTTACGCTGGCTCTTGTAGCGTTGCTTAGCCCATGGACCCAATAACCGTTTAGCAAAAGAAGATTGATACTGCGAGCGTAATGAGTCGCGTAGATTTTTTTTAGATACCAACTGTCTTAAAAACCAGCTATAGTTATAGCTGCCTGCTAGACTGTATAGGACACGATTAACCACGGAAGTTTCCATTTGTGGTTTCAACTTTCGCTGCCAGAGCCTATCATAATTTTCGCCATTCAACAGGCTTTTCGCGGCCAGTACGCCCGATGAGATGGCCAAGCGCATACCAAACCCCCACAGCGTATCCTGAAAACCAGCCTGCTCACCCACCAGAGGATGAGGACCACGATAAGCACTGCATGGTATGTGAAAGTTACCACTGCCACCATGAGACTGAGGATTGCGCATCTCCAGCCCCACTAATCGTTGAAAGGCGGCGAGGGTTCGCTGCAGAAAAATTTTTTCCTGCTTAAATCCGGAAAACATACAGCTTTTAACGGTGCCCTTGCCGTTCATCACCAGAAGATAAGCATAACCTTGTGGAGCTAACTCATTGTCGCAAATCGCCCAGTAACCATCATCCATATCCGTCTCAAAGTGATAGCCCACAGCGATCGCATCGGCCGCTCGTGGACCCGCCGCCAAAATTCCTTCACCCTCCATATGGCGCAATCGACTGTTGAAGTGCACCGCTACCCCAAGCGATTGGGCCTGCCTGAGCAAAGCACTATCAAGTGTGCCAGGTCCGGGGCCTCGTTCCACTAAATAAAAAAGTGGCTCATCGCTTTTAATCTCATAAGGTTTGCCAGTAGAATCAAAAACCGTACCGTTACGACAAGGCATCGCAGTAAAGTCTGTCACCATTCCTTGCGCCTCTAAGACTTTCAAAACATCTTTCTTCGTAGTCCAATTTTCCAGCCCCTGAAAATCACCACCAAAACGATGGCCGACCTCTTTTTGAGTCTCGTGTACCACCACTTGGCGCCCCGCCTGGGCCAGCGTGATCGCGGCCGCTAACCCTGCTGGACCCGCCCCCGCTATCTCCACAGCGGCATTGAGATTAACTTTATTCTTATCTTCTATCATTGTGCGATTCCTTTAATGTTAGGAATGGACAAGGAATAATTTTTCAATTTGGCATCTCGGCTTTATCTCTATACTCCATGTATTATGCGGCCGGCTAAATCCCTTGAGTCATCCTGAGTTATCTTTAGTGTCGATGCTTATCGCTATCACTCCCTGATTTGCTATGTCCACCATGCATGAATAACATCATGACAACACAGCACAACACTAATAAAATAATTAACCAATTATCTGTTAGCCAAGTCATTACGTTCTCCTTCTCGATTTTTAAATGATAATATTATCACAATTTTTTAAATGATTTTTATATTTTTAACGCTCCTGAATGTCGCCTGTTTTATTTATTATCAGCGACCTCTAATTTAAACGATGGTCATTCCCGATTTCAATCGGCGATTCAAACAACTGGATTGCTAAAGAAAGTATTACGGATAAATTTCCGTGTCAGATCCACGGGGATAATAATGAACGATAATGCCAAGACATAAAGCCATTCACTTAGCGTCAAACCCACCGTTCGCAAAACTTCGCCACCAAAGTAAGTAAATACGATTTGAAGTACAAAAATGAGAACAACCACAAAAATAAAATTTTTGTTCTCCCCCAGATGCTCAAAAAGATTCATACTCTCGGTCCTTGAGTTAAATTTATTAAAATTATTAATGAAGACAAAAAAGCCAAAAAAGGCCGTGAGCAATACCGCTTTCCCATCATAATTAGGGTCGGCTAAATCTCCACAACGCATAGGATCACAGAGGAACCACCCGGCCACGGTATCAGACGTGAGAAAGACCAGGCTAAGCATCGCGATAGTGATACCGTTGACAAGGATAGCAGACCACATGTCGTTGTTAATCAGCGGGGCATTGATTGGATTTGGTTTTTCGTGCATATATCGCCGCAGCGCGACTTCTCCGGAAAAAGCAAAAGCAGCCAGCGTGTCCATGATAATATTAATCCAAAGCAATTGGGTCATCGTCAGTGGGAGATCAATGCCGAAGAAGGGTCCCAAGAAAGCAACAAGAATGGCGGCGACATTGACTGAAAGTTGAAAAATTAAAAACTTTCTAATCGATTTCAGCAGCGTTCTCCCGTAAAGGACGGCATTGGTTAGCGAAGTAAAATTGTTGTCGAGAATCACAATATCACTCGACTCCTTCGTCATATCTGTCCCACTGCCCATGGAAAACCCAACATCTGCATTTTTTACCGCCGGTGCATCATTTACCCCATCGCCGGTCATACCCACCACGAGGTTCATTTGCTTCGCTAATTTCACTAACCGACTCTTGTCAGTGGGTAACGCTCGTGCAACCACACAGAGTTCTGGCATGATTTTCTTTATTTCTTCGTCATTTAATGCGTCAAGTTCTACCGAGGATAATACCGTGGAATGACTGCCTTTGAGAATACCGACTTCACGAGCGATCGCTTGTGCTGTTGCCTTAGAATCACCCGTAATCATCACCACCTGGATACCCGCCTGCTGAGCTGTCAAGACGGCGGGTTTAGACTGAGGGCGAATCTCGTCGCGGAGCCCAAAAACTGCAACGAGGGTGAGCTCTTCTGGCAGGGTATTTTCATTGCTAATAGGTTTTTCTGAAATGGCCAAACCGATCAAACGCATCGCACGATCAGTCAATGCGGCCATACTATCCTCAAGGGTGTCAATGGTTTCGATCGGCTGACGTTCCCCTCGTGGGTCCAGGTAATGAGTACAACCAGAGAGAATAATTTCTGCCGCGCCTTTAACCAGGGTCAGTGATCGTGCCCCCTCAACCTGTGTCGCTGAAAATTTATAGGCACTGTTGAAGGGAATATCTGCAACAGACTTAAGATCATCCTTTTCGGATAGACGCAATCCAAGGCATTTAAGTAAGGCTTTCTCGGTCGGATTAGCACCAACAATCAGCGGATTTTCAGGGTCTGCCAGATCAATGGATGCCGAGGTATTATTGCGAAGTGAAAAAATAATTTCATGCTGAATAGCCTCTGGCATTTCATTGATGGACGAAAAAATCTGACCATCACCACTCAGCACATTAGCTACCTGCAGACGTCCTTCGGTCAGCGTTCCGGTTTTATCACAGAAGAGGATATTGAGACTTCCAGAGGTTTCAATACCTAGTAATTTACGGACAAGCACATTGGCTCTCAATAATTTGCGCATATTCAGTGAAAGCACGACCGCTATCATCATCGGCAAACCTTCGGGCACCGCAACAACAATGATGATAATCGCAAGAATAATCGCCGTCACGACCCGATAGATAATCGCGCCAGAAGGCTGAGCGAAATAAGCATCTAAGCTGCCTGTCGCTACATAACCGACATTCGGATCAAAAAAGAGGTGATTAAACATGAAGGCTAGTGCAATCAGCGTCGCACCGATGTAACCGAAGGTGGTAATCTGTTGACCAAGCTTAGCCAATTTCTGCTGAAGCGGCGAGAGACGATCTTCTGCTGAAACCAATTCTTTCAGAGTCGCGCCGTATTTTGTTTTATCGCCAACCACCTGCACCTTCATCACGCCTTCACCATCTTCAACGAGCCCGGCACGCGATAGACCGTTCTTTTGTTCATCGATATTTTTTTCATCTTTCGTCGAAATTTTTCTAATCGGTTCTGATTCCCCAGTTAGCGCCGATTCATTGATTTCCAGGTCTCCCTCCAACAAAAAACCATCAGCGGGAATATTATCTCCTGGCTGTAACAATACATAATCAGTGACGACTAAATCATCAATGAGAATTTCCTGCAGAGATCCATCGCGGAAAACCTTAACTTTGACTTTAGAGGCTTCTGATAGCAGTCGCTGGAATTCATTTTCATTGCTATATTCCGAAAGGGTAGCCACCAGCGTTGCGAATACCACCGCGAGGGCAATTCCCAAACCTTCATACCAGGGTGCAAAACCCAAGGCGGCCAAGATCAAAGTAACAGCCAGTGCCACGATTAAAATGACAATGATAGGATCTTTCAGATTCGCTAAGAGCTTATCTAAGAACGTATCGGCTTCCTGAGTCGTTACCGCATTTGGACCATGACTCTGCCGTGATTCCAGAACCTCTTGGGCCGAAAGACCTAAATAGGAAAATTTCATTCATTGACTCCGCAAGTGAAGATTGATAACTTAACCCTAACGTTTCAAAAAAAGTGAGGAAAAAAGATTTAGTTGCTGTAGATAAGAGCGAAACGGAGTTTTTTCTAAGACAAACAATGTCATTCATTGTGAGCTTTAGAAAAAGCGAGTATTCGTTCTTAGAGGCGGCAAATAAAGCAGTGTAACAGTTTTTAACCCGTTTTTTTTGAAACGTTAGGGCTAAGAAATAGGCACCAAAGTTTGAGCCTCACAAAAATTGTTTAATTAACTATTTAATTCGCCCTCTACATCGCACAAAATACTTCTCTAACTCGACTAGAAATAATACGGAAGAGGAGACAATCAGAATACGTACCCATACTTGCAAATCAATTTCTGCGCTACCAAACAAAGAATGCATTGGTGTCAAGTAGGTAAAACCCAGCTGAAATATAAAGAGCACCCCAATTGCAATCAGCACGTAACGGTTACCTGTGAATCCTTCCCAGCTAAATATCGAGTCCGTGATATAACGAGCATTGAATAAATAAAATATCTCGAACATGACTAATGTATTTACAGCAACTGTCCGTGCCTGCTCAATGCTGGCTCCTTGCCCTATCTCCCAAAGAAAAAGACCCATTGTTCCACTCATGATAATGAGCGAGACAAATACCACCCTCCAAATTAGGTAATGAGTCAGAATTGGCTCATGTGCATCGCGTGGGGGGCGCCGCATAACATTTTGTTCGGGCGGCTCAAATGCCAATGCTAGCGCTAAAGTAACAGCCGTTATCATATTCACCCAGAGTATCTGCACAGGCGTTAACGGTAACTGGTAAAAACCAAATAAGATGGCACCAAGAATAATCAATGCCTCACCGCCATTCGTCGGCAAAATAAAGAGGATAGCTTTTTTCAGGTTATCGTAAACCGTACGGCCCTCTTCAACAGCATGAATAATTGATGCGAAATTATCATCGGCGAGCACCATTTCGGCTGCCTCCTTAGCCGCTTCGGTGCCATTGTGACCCATCGCAGTACCGATGTCAGCTCGTTTCAAGGCTGGCGCATCGTTTACGCCATCCCCTGTCATGGCCACAATCAAACCCTGCTCTTGCAACAATCTAACTAAACGCAGTTTATGTTCAGGGTTAACTCGCGCATACACATCAACATCTTGAACACGTTGACGGAGATCATCATCATTGATTGACTCTAGCTCTTGTCCGGTAAGTACATCGTCGGCATTTATGAGTTTAAGTTGCTGGGCGATGCTGCGCGCTGTGACTCCGTGATCGCCGGTGATCATCTTCACTCGGATGCCTGCCTTACCGCAGGCTCGCACCGCTTCCATAGCTTCCACGCGAGGTGGATCAATCAAGCCAAACATACCGAGTATAATTAGCTCATTTTCTACATCACTGAACGTTAGTTCCCGCTGATCATGGCTTACCGGTTTAAAGGCAATTGCCAATACTCGTTGACCTTGCTGTGCCATTCTTTCAATACGGGTCAACCAGTAATTTTTATCTAGAGACTGGTCTCCATTAATCGTTCTCTGAAAAGCACTCATTTCTAATACCCGTTCAGGGGCACCTTTCAGGAAAATGAATGCGTCGCCGGTATGACTATGATGAAGCGTCGCCATAAAACGATGCTCAGATTCAAAAGGGATAAGATCAGTGCGTGGATATTGTTTTTTTTCTATCTCAATATCCAGCCCGGCCTTTAATCCTGAGATTAATAACGCACCTTCCATCGGATCACCATGAACCAAACATTCGCTATCTCTTTGTTCCAGCGATGCATCATTGCACAATACCGCCGCCCGAGCGACTTCCAGCAAAAGAGGCTTGTCTTCTGGAAGGATATCCTTGTTCGATAGCAGTATCGAACCATGGGGATCGTAACCGGTACCACCGAGTTCAAACAGATTCTCAGCGGTAGCAATAGCACGCACGGTCATTTCATTACGAGTTAGAGTGCCAGTTTTGTCTGAACAAATAACGGATACGGCGCCTAAGGTTTCGACGGCAGGCAGCTTGCGGATAATCGCATTACGGCGAGCCATCCGTTGCACACCGATAGCCAACGTAATAGTCACAATAGCAGGCAATCCCTCAGGGATTGCAGCCACCGCCAGGCTGACAGCAGCAAGAAACATTTCAGCAATCACATAATCTCGCACCAGTGAGCCGAACGCGAAAGTCATACTAGCAATCGCCATAATAGCGATGGTAAGCCAACGGCTAAACTGGCCCAGTTGACGTAATAGCGGAGTTGTTATTGACTCAACTTCCGAAACCAGTGTACTGATGCAACCAATTTCGGTTTTCGCCCCCGTCGTTACGACCGCACCGGCACCTTGACCATGAGTAACAAGCGTACCGGAATAAGCCATACTGCGTCGATCACCGATCACGCTCTGCTGTGCAATAGGATCAATTATTTTATCTACCGCCATCGACTCACCTGTCAGTACCGACTCCTGAATTTGCAGTCCGTTAACACGAAACAACCGTAGATCTGCCGGTACCTTATCACCTGATTGCAACAAAACAATATCCCCAGATACCAAGGATTCGGCTCGGATCGTCATTTGTCGACCATCACGGATCACCATAGCATTAAGAGAAAGCATCTGTCGTATTGCTCGCAAAGCATCCTCGGCCTTGCCTTCTTGCACGAAGCCGATCACTGCATTGAGAAGAATGACACCGAGTATCACACTAGAATCTAACCAGTGCCCGAGCATGGCGGTAACCGCGCATGCAGCAATCAATACATAGATCAGTACATTATGAAATTGATAAAAAAACCGCACCAGTGAACTACGTGTCTTTGTCTCGACCAGTTGATTCGGTCCATATTTGATAAGTCTGCTTTCGGCCTCTTCTGTGGATAGACCTTCTGTGGTTGTTTCGAGTGATTCAAAAACGGTTTTTACGCTTTCGCTATGGTGGTGGATTATCATGGCTTGCACAATCCCCCGCAGAAAAAACGTTGTTCAAACCTTTTAGGAATAGACACGCAATAACCTCCCGGTTTCGCCTCCCATCTTCCGCCTGTCTTCGCCCGTTCTTCAAAGCTTCTGCTCCTGCTCACGCCCCTCGCCTAAAGCGCCTACTGTTGGTACCTACTTCCCTGTAGGCAATCACAAAATCTCGAAATAGAACGACGATTCCTGCACTGTTGTTCACTCAGAACGAACGCCAACAGTCGGCGCTTTAGGCGAACACAAACTCAATCTGGGCGCCAAATAGGGAAGTTATTACATGCCCATTCCTTACATGCCCATATTTATCGACATTGATTTGGCCACCACCGAAAGTGGGTAAACAGGAATATGACTTGTCGTTTCAGCTACTCAGGACAAAAATATGTATCGCACTCAATACCTAAACCTCAAACGCTTCGGGTATATATTTTAGGCTCAACCGATATAACCTGGCACCGCCCACTGCAATCCGCCGAGAAACAATGCGTAATCAATCAAAAAAGGCACGCCTTCGACCATTAGGCTTGACCTAATAACAGCTTTTCTGCCTCAATAAATCGATAAGGAAACAAATAGAGATTTTTCGGGGCCGGCCCTCTGAGTACTCGACCACTGTTATCATACCGACTGCCGTGACAAGGACAAAACCATCCTTCTGGTTTTCTGGTTGGCACACAGCCAAGATGAGTGCATAAACCGATGACGACCAACCATTCAGGCTTGAGGACACGAGCCTCATCCGCCTGTGGATCAATATCGCTTCCCATTGATGCTTGCATGGCCGTAATCTGCACTTCGGTGCGGTGTAGTATGAATATGGGTTTACTTTGCCATTCAATCGTTTTTGTTTCACCAGATTTGATATGGCTAATATCCACCTCAATGATGGATTTAGCAACAATATCAGCCGATGGGTTCATGCTGCTAATGAATGGCCAAGTTGCTGCCGCAATACCCACACCAGCAACAGCAGACGTCGCTTTTTCAAGGAATTGGCGGCGATCAGGCTCTGCAGGTGCCTCTATTTTTTCATCCGATGTCGTCATTGAAATACCCTCATGAGTTAGTTAAAAAACTTCTAAAGTTCACTTTAAATTATCTGAAAACAATAGCCACAATGATCTATAAAGCTAAATAACAAATATATTAATCGCGAATCATATCAATATGCCCGCTAGGACACTCTTGGGCACAAATACCACAGCCCTTACAATAATCATAATCAATGCTATATTTCTCAGCTTGCTTGATGACAGCGGCATCAGGGCAAAAATGCCAACAATTATCACATTCGAAACAAACCCCACAACTCAAACACCGCTTCGCCTCAAAGAGTGTATCATCCGTGGAAAAATTGGGCATTGATGTTTGAAAATCCAAAGCTCGACTTTCATGCTTGGTTTCGCGACGGGTTAACTTTGGATAATAATTAGTATTTAAATTTTTAAAGGTAATTTCAGCTTTTTGGTGGGGCTTACCCAGGGATTCTGTGTGACCGAGAAAAGCCATCATTGACATCGCTGTTTGATAACCACTACCGACAGCGGTAGCTACATTTCTGGGCTTGCCTGCCGCATCACCCCCCATCCATACGCCAGATATTTCGGATTGTAGCCACCCATCAAGCCCGTTGCCATCGACCTCCTGACCCATCGCAAAAATCACCCGATCTGCCGGTAAGAATATCTCCGTTCCATCAAACAGTTTTGGATTAAAATGCCCATGACGATCATGCACTTGGTCAATCTGAGCGAGTTCTAAACCCGACAAATGCTCACCATTACGCACTAAACAACGCACCCCATGACGATAGAGTATAAACACACCATCCGCCTCGGCTTCGGCCACTTCTTGTGGTGAGGCGGGTATCTCAGTACCCGCTTGCCCATGGTGATGACCATGTGGCTGCTGAGGACAAACGACTGTCACTTTTTCGGCACCTAAACGACGCGCACAACGCGCTGCATCCATCGCCGTATTGCCTCCCCCAACGACAACCACTTGTTTGGGCAAACGGGTTATCCCACCTTGCTTCACTTGACACAAAAAATCAAACCCAGCCATCACGTTATGCTCAGAAGGATTGATTTCATCCCGATAGATACGGGGCTGTTGTGCGCCGATTGCCACAAAGATGGCAGAATATTCTTCACTCAGAGATTCCGCGCTGAAATCCGAGCCAACGCGAGTATTAAGTCGCAATTGAATACCTAAGGCAAGAATAGCTGCGATTTCTTGAGCCAATACTGACTTAGGCAAACGATACTCAGGAATCACGCGATACATGGTACCACCTGGCTCGGCTTGGGCATCAAAGATAGTCACCGGATACCCGTACCGTGCTAATTGAAAAGCGCAAGATAAGCCGGCCGGACCCGCCCCAATCACGGCCACTTGCTGGGTTTGTTGTGGCATGTTCAATGGCTGGTGACGCCAACCATGCTGTAAAGCCAAATCGCCCAAGTAACGCTCTACCATATGTATATTAACAGCACTGTCTAAATATTTTCGATTACAACCCAATTCACACGGATGATAACAGATGCGGCCCATCACGGCGGGAAAAGGATTGGTTTGTGTTAACTGGTGCCAAGCTGCCTCCCATTGCTGATCACTGATTAATGCCAGATAAGCCTGAATATCTTCAGCCGCCGGACAAGTCTGCCCACAAGGAGGCCATTTGTTGTGATATATTGGCCGCTGGATGCGCCAATCGCCCGTATGATAAGCGAGCGTACTGCCCGGGTTTATCGATAGTTGATGACTCATTGTGCGGCTTCCTCTGTCATCATCCGATATCCGCCTTGACCATGGCGCTGCACTTGTAAAGCTCGCATCGTATCCCATTCGGTCGGTGCATCCAATAAACGATAAC
>VAPK010380404.1_pt1 | contig 14663 bp, 9 predicted proteins | sample 3395031 | NCBI WGS metagenome assembly VAPK01 (sample SAMN08290443, study PRJNA428436) | hydrothermal vent metagenome | isolation source: Deep-sea hydrothermal vent chimney 1 | place: Pacific Ocean: Juan De Fuca Ridge
AATGTAAAAACATCATCATATGATGTTACTCATTCTGTATCGGTACAAACAACACACGCTGACACTTCCACAAATGCAGGTGTTGAGGTTGAGGTTTTTGTTGGTGGAGTTGTAGTGGCATCATAGAATGTTTTAATAAACATTTCTGAGGCGTTTAAATAAGTACTTATCATAATGAATTGATATTATGCGATGCACATTTTTAGAGCGATTTAAAGTAAGGGTTAAATGATTATTCTCAATAATTATTGTACTCTAAATTTATTCATAGATTCATTATCAATTATTTAATGTATATTGGATAAGTATATAAATGTACACCTCAGAAATATTTTATGTTGCTGATTTACAAAAAAAGAAAAAATATTATAGTTATGTATATTTATGTAGATAGTTGTATATGCACAACCAAATTAATTTGTTAGTACATACAATAGTTTAGTATTTTATGGATAACTATAAAAGTTCGTATTTGAAAAAAGTGGATATTATACTGTTGGCTATGCCTGGTGCTTCAGTTATACGACCGTCATTGGGACTTAGCTTGCTGAAAGCATCAATAGTCGACTTGCCTTATAGTTGTAATGTACTATATGCAAATATATTTTTCGAGAAACATCTATGTGAATATCGTAATATTTTTAGTTTCCGAACATTTCAGGATAAATTATTTCAGGAATGGGTTTTTAATAAGCTACTTTTTAGTAAAAATGAAATTGATTATACTGAGTATTTAAACGAACTTTCACATCATCTTTTAAAAGTAAGAAAACTCTCAAGGTCTGAAGAAAACTTTAATGTCTGTAATGAGATTTTTTATGAAATGCAAAATTTAGGTGAATCGTTTATTGATTCGTTAGCAAGGTTAATAGTTCAAAAATCACCTAAGGTAGTAGGTTGCTCTTCAGTATTCCACCAGCATATTTCGTCATTAGCTGTTCTGAAGAAAATTAAAGAATTAAACCCTGAAATTATAACAATAATTGGCGGTTCAAATGTTTCAGATGAAATGGGAATAGCAACACTTAATGAATTTGATTTTGTGGATTTCATTTTCTTCGGAGAAGCTGACGAAACTTTTCCTCTTTTTATCCAAGAGGTATTTTCTGTTAAAAACAAGAACAAGTGGAAATTCCCAACCGGTGTTTTAAGCAAAAGTACTATTACTCCCTACTTGAATCCAAAAGTTAACAAAAAAAACATTCCGTTTTCACAGGTAGTTGATATGGATAAGCTACCAATGCCTGACTTTAGTGATTATTTTAGAGATCGTTCTAATTATAGCCAAATACCTTCTTTCAAAAATAACCCAAATGTTGTAATTCAAATAGAGACATCTAGAGGCTGTTGGTGGTTTGAAAAAGTGGGATGTACATTTTGTGGATTGAATCCCGGTAAAAAAGACTATCGATTTAAAGACATAAAAAAGGTTGTTACTGAGATGAATATTATTGCAAAGTTATATCACTCTACACTTTTTATGTTTACCGACAATATCCTGAATATGGATACCTTTGATGAATTTGTAAAATTCATGGTTGAGAATAACCCTGATTATAAAATATTTTTTGAAACTAAGTCTAACCTTAGCAGAGATAACGTTAAACGGCTGGCAGATGCAAAGATATTATCTGTTCAGGCTGGTATTGAGAGCCTACATGATGGAGTATTGAAACTCATGAAAAAGGGGACAACTGCCATTAAAAACGTACAATTTTTGAAGTATGCGCAAGAATATGGAATTAATGTATCATGGAATTTCTTAATGAATTTTCCAAACGAGAAAGCAAGTTGGTATAATGAGATGCCATCATGGTTTCATCTGGTTTCACACTTACAACCCGCAAATATATATTCAAGTGTAATATTTCAGCGATTTAGTGATTATTTTTATAATGCGGAGAGTTATGGCTTAAAACTTAAACCCGGGAAATATTACAAATATATTTTCCCATTTAGTGAAGACCGAATAAGTAAATTGTGTTATGAGTTTGAAGAGAAAAGATACATAGCAAATGAGAAAAGTGGAGTGTTTAAAAAACTTATTGATGCATTTTACATATGGCGTAATGAATATTACAATAAAAAGGGGAAACCCATACTGCAAATGGAAATTAAAGAGAATCAGGTTTTTATTATTGACACAAGGAGTTGTGCAGTAAGTAAACAATATGTATTAAAAAACAACGAGGCAAAAATATACCTTAATTGTGATCCTGCAATAACAAAAGAAAATCTTTATAAAAAATTTGAAGGAAAAATAATAACAACTTTAATAGACAAAACTATTGATACTTTAATGACAAAAAACTTATTACTAAACCTAACAGGCAAATATTTGAGTCTGGCTACTTTAAAACCACAACAACAATAACCTATTCAGACTCCATTTTTAATCTAAATACAATAATACAAATAATATGATTCCTGTTCAAAAATCAATTTTTACATGCAATGGGGTTAAAAAACAAATATTATCCCAATATACTTTTTTAAATTCATGTGAATGCACTTTCCATTTGTCAGGAGTAAACGACACATACAAGATATTAAATAATAATATTACATATTACTTAAGAATTTATACTAGGAAGTGGCGAAAATATGAATATATAGATTCTGAGATTAAACTTCTGCTTCACCTTCATGAACACAAAATAAATGTTCCTAAACCTGTATTAAACCGTAAGTCTGAATACATTATTAAGGTTGATGCCCCTGAAGGAAAACGATATGCTGTTTTATTTGAATCAATAGATGGAATTATACTGGACAAATTACTAAATGTTGAGCAGTTAACCAGCTACGGAAAAACTGCTGCTACAATACATGTTGAGTCTAACAAACTCAACAAACTTAATCGCTTTGATATGAACATGAATCATTTAATTTATGATCCATTAAAAAGTATAAAAAACAAATTTCCAAATAGAGAAGCTGATAATAATTATTTATACGAAACCGCAAATAAACTAAAATATATTATATTTGATTTATCATCAAAAGAAGAACTAGACTTTGGAATATGCCATGGTGATTTTAATAATGGCAATATTTCATTTGACAGTAGCAACAATATATCGATATTCGATTTTGATTGTTTTGGCTATGGTTGGCGAGCATACGACCTTGCAGTTTTTTTATGGAGTCGTGTTCGTTTTAATAAATGGAGCAATGCTGATAAAAAAATAAGGATGCAGTCGTTTAAGGTATTTTTAAAAGCTTATTCCGAGATAAAACCAATAAGCAATAACGAAATATTAGCTTCATTTGTTTTTGTTCCCATTAGACATATTTGGGTTATGGGTCTTAATGCAGATAATACACCCAACGCAGGAAATGCTCCCATAAACAACAATTATTATGATAGCCATCTGGAGTTTATTAAGATGTGGATTGATTACTATGGAATTCTTCAAAAAGAAACTCTTGATTGGGATATAATCAAAAAAAAGTAGATTACCACACATATCTAATGCCAACATTATGAATTCTTATAGAAGCTGTCATTTAGCAGAAAGCACTGCAAAAAATTATGATAGGGGTTTCTATTTTTCTGATTATAGACGCTTTGTAATGAAATGGGAAAAATATGTTCTTAATAAAATAATTAATAATCATGTAAGCAGAAAAGAGAATTATCTTGATTTTGCATGTGGAACTGGGAGGATTGTTAGTTTAATTGAAGATGCATTTACTAATTCTTTTGGTATTGATATTTCGGCAGCAATGCTTAAAGTAGCAAAACAAAAGGTAAAAACAGCAGCCTTGATCGAACAGGATATTTCTATAAATAATTATGATTTTAAAAATCAGATGGATTTAATAACAGCTTTTAGGTTTTTTCTAAATGCTGAACCCGAATTAAGGTCAGGAGTATTAAGGCAACTTAATAAAGCATTAAAACCTGATGGGTTACTGGTCTTTAATATACATAAAAACAAGACTGTTGTTTCAAAATTTGCAGATAAAACGGCGATTTTACTATACAAGATAACTGGTAGGCATTTTCATCGTCAGAATTCAATTTCTATTACTGAAATTAAAGAGCTACTAAAAGAGCACAATTTTGAAATAATAAAAACATATCATAAGATAATAATTCCTATTATCAATGAAAATACTAGGTTTAGACTATCACAATTCTCCAGAATAGAAGATTTCTTTTCAAGAATTCCAGTTTCATTGTATCTCTCTAGAAATATTATTTACGTTTGTAAAAAGGGTAATAGTTAATTTTTTGGATATTTATAAACTTCTGCACTTATTAAATAATTTATATGATAACATTTAAACAAACATATTATAAAAAAGCTGATATAGTTCTACTAGCTATGCCTGGAATACCTCCGCTTAGACCATCATTAGGGTTAAGCCTGTTAAAATCTTCATTGTCCGAAACTAAACATTCTGTTGATATACTTTATACCAATATATTTTTTGAAAAAGAGATTGTTAAGTTTGGTAAATTATGGTTAATGTCGCCTTCATATACATTAATTAATGATTGGGTTTTCTCTAATTCATTGTTTCCTGATTTTAATAAAAGTGATTATCATTATCTGAAACACGTAGTTTCGTATGTTTTAAAAAATGACAAAAAACCAATTACAGAGCAGAATGTAAAACGACTTATTGATTCATATAGAACAATTAAAAGTAAAGCCGATGCTTTTTTAGATGCAGTAGCTGAGTTAATAATACAAAAGAATCCGCAAGTTGTGGGTTGCTCTTCCACATTTTACCAACATGTAGCTTCTCTATCTATTCTGAAAAAGATTAAAAAAAAGAACCCTGAGATAATTACTATTATGGGAGGGACTAATTGTTTTAGCGAAATGGGACTCACAACAGCAAAAGAATTCCCATTTGTAGATTATGTGTTTCTTGGTGAAGCTGATGTTACTTTTCCGAAGTTTATTAACGAAGTATATAGCAAAACAACCGAAGATGAGTGGGAGTTACCTCCAAGCATTGTTAATCGTGATAGGGCAATAAGCATAGTAAATGAAAACAAAAACGTTCCACATTCTCAAGTATCTAATTTAGACATACTACATTTGCCAGATTTTAGTGATTATTTTAGAGACAGGTTGAACTATAATGAAATTCCATTATTTAAAAACAATCAAAAAATTGTTTTACAAATAGAAGCATCTAGAGGATGCTGGTGGTTTGAAAAAATAGGGTGCACTTTTTGTGGATTAAACCCTGGAGATAGAAAATACAGAAGTAAGTCCATAAAAAAAGTAATTAACGAGATGTCTGCACTGTACAGGTTGTATAAGCCTTCTGTATTTATGTACACCGATAATGTGCTTAACATGAACTCATTTAATGAATTTACAGAGTTTTTGAAAAAAGCTCAGCCTGAGTATAGTTTATTTTTTGAAATAAAATCAAACATTAGTAAAAAACAGGTTAAAATGCTTGCAGATGCTAAAATAATGTATGTACAGGCTGGTATTGAGAGCTTACATGATGGTTTTTTGAGGGTGATGAAGAAAGGTGTAACAGCAATGAAAAATATTGAGCTTTTAAAATATGCCCAAGAGTTTGGTGTTGATGTTGTGTGGCATATATTGATAAATTTTCCTGGAGAAAAAAAGCAATGGTATTCAGAAATGACTTCTTATATTAGTTTGCTAACTCATTTACAACCAGTAAACTCGCTTATTCGTGTTACTTTTCAACGTCATAGTGAATATTTTAATAATCCTGAAAAATATAAACTAAACCTTGTACCTTTAGGATATTACAAATATATTTATCCGTTTGACAAAAAAAAACTAAGCGGACTTGTTTATTATTTTCAAGACATCAATCAATCAGTCAATAAGGATATAAGTCATATAATAAATCTCGAAAACGCTTTAAATTCATGGAAAAATGAATATAATAATGATAAGGTGGTACTGCAAATGAGAATAGTAAATGATGAGATATTAATTACTGATACGAGAAAATGTGCTGTAAATACTCACCATGTATTAAAAGGAAATGAGACCATTATTTATAAAAACTGTGATCCGTCTATTACCAAGCAGAATCTGTACAACAAATTCAAAGGGGTTATAACAAAAGATGAAATAGATCATATATTATTACAATTAATATCAAAAAAAATATTACTTAATATAGGCACAAAATATTTGATGCTTGCAATCCCAAAAATAAAATAAGTCATTCTAAATAGAAATTTATTTTGCCAATTTAGCAACAAAACCTAATAAAATAAAAAAAGTATGTTTAAAGGTCAGTTATATCAAAAATCGCTACAGAATTTGAATTCCCATCTCAAAGAAAACAAAACATTAGTACGACTGCTTGATTATCAGAATGAAAACAAAGGTTATATTAAAGATGTTGCCCATACAAAACGTCTGTTGGAGCGCTATACTACCGACCCTGACTTTAAGAAAGAATTGGATAATGGTAATTATAATATTGTAAAGAAGTATGATATTAACATTAATCCCGAAGATGTTAGGTTTCACTGGGATAATAGTTTTCATAAGGAATGTGTGAAAAACAAAACAGAACTCACACCCCAAGTAAAGAAGTATTTAGGATGGATATTGGAAAAATATGCACACCGTGACCGTATTAGAGAAATTGATGCTGTTCCTGAAAATGAAAAATTCAGAATATGGAGAGAGAGACAGAATAATAGAATGGTTCATGTGTTTGGTGTGGCAAAAGCAACTAAAATAGTACATCCTCCCTTTAGTATGGAATTAAGCAAAGGGTGTTCGGGTAAATGCTGGTTTTGCGGTTTTGGTGCTGAGGAAAAGGAAGGTGATTATTTATATACGGATGATAATAAAAAAGAATATAGAGAAGTTTTACACGCATTAAAAGATGTAATTGGAGATGCTGCTGCTACAGGTTTTCTTTATTCAGCAACCGACCCACTCGACAATCCGGATTATGAGCATTTTTTAATAGATTATGCAGATATACTAGGTGCTGCTCCTCAAATCACTACTTCTCTGGCAACAAGAGACATAGAAAGAACAAGGAGGTTGATATGGCTTAACCATAAGCTAGGTTCTGATGTTGACAGGTTTTCCATGCTTTCGTTGGGAGTATTGAATAAACTTCATGAGAACTTTACTGCTGAAGAATTATTATACGTTGAATTATTACCGCAAAATATTGAGTCGAACTCAATGATAGCCAATGCTGGAAGAGCTGCCGACAATAAAAATCAAATGGAAAAAAAGGCAGAGTCAGCCGGAGTTACTAATTATGTTCATGAACATGATGATGGTGATACAATATCGTGCATGAGTGGTTTTGATATTAATATGTTTGATAAAAGTGTAAGGCTTGTAACTCCTGCAAAATCAAATAAGAAATGGCCATATGGTTTTTGGATTTATGAAACAGCAAAATTTGAAAATGCGCAGGAACTTAAAAACATTATGATTTCAATGATTGATAAATATATGCTCGAAGCACTTGATGATGATAGTATTATTGCATTCTTGAAAGGCTTTCAACTTGAAATAAATACCGACCATATTTCTCTCATTAATAATAATTCCAAAATTGAAGTTGATTATGATGAAGTTCTTCCTGGTTTAGAAAATATTGCATGTATTATTGATAACAATGAATATACAGCAAAGCAAATTGTTGACCTTATGAAAGAAAAGCATAATCAAAAAGAATCTGATACATGGAGTACACTTAATCTTCTTTTTCAGGATGGTTTACTGGATGAAGAACCAGATTTCTTTTTTAAATAATGGTATAGTTTAAGGATGAGTAAATACTTTTTAAAATTTTGTCATCAGAGATATGGCATACTCTAGTAAATTTGTATTAGATATATTAAAAACACAGTAGTGAAACAAAAAAGAAATATTCAAAACAATATTGCAGAGGTGTTGGGTAAACATAACTTAACAAATAAAACACAAGTTTGTTTAATACAAATGCCTTATTTCCCAATTGAATATACATCACTGGCTTTGGGTTTACTTAAAGGTTCGCTCGACAATAACAATATTTCTTCAGAAGTTATATATGCAGCACCACTATTTGCAGAAATTATTGGATTCGACCTTTATAATATGGTTACAAAAGGTGATCGTTTAGATATGATTGGCGAATGGTCGTTTTCAGGTTCGGCATTTAACGAATACGACCCTGATCATAGCAAATTCATTCAACATTCAGCTGAATTATTTTTTAACAACTATAATTATAAAAAAAAGCATTATCCTAATGGGGTGCCAGATATTGTAACTAAAATAACGGAATTAAGATTAGTAGCCCAGTTGTTTATTGATGCCTTAGCGAAAGTAATTATTTCAAAACAACCCAAATTGGTTGGCTGTAGTTCTTCATTTGAACAGCATATTCCTTCTCTTGCAATATTAAAACGAGTAAAGGAGCTTAATCCAGAAATTGTAACCGTAATTGGAGGAGCAAATACCGAAGATATAATGGGTGTTACAACTGTTGCAGAGTTTGATTGGATAGATATAGCATTTTCTGGCGAGGCTGATGGAGTGTTTTATGATTTGTGTACAGTGTTATTAAACGGAAATCATCCAAATTTAATAAATAATTTACCCTATGGAGCAATAAACAAAAAAATGGCGGCTGAAATTTTACGTCAACCCAAAAGTACAAGAAAAATACCAAGAGCAACAATTACAAATATTAATAATGCACCTATCCCAAATTTTGATGGCTATTTTGAAACAATAAAAAAATCATCATTTAACTATAGGGTGAAGTCAGGAATGATACTAGCTACATCAAGAGGTTGTTGGTGGGGAGAGAAACATGCGTGTACCTTCTGTGGACTAAATGGTTGCGAAACAAAATATCATTCAAAAGATACAGAAGTTATATTAAAAGAATTTGCAGAGGTTACTAAAAAATACGAAACCTACCAATTTGCCCTTTCTGATAACACAATAAATAAGAAATATTTTAATTCGCTTTTTCCTGCTTTAGCAAAATTGCAAAAAAAGTATAATATATTTTTTGAAACCAATGCGGGATTATCAAAAGATCAGTTTCAAATTATTTATAACATGGGTGTTAGGTGGTTACAGGTTGGAATAGAGGGTCTGCATGACGACCTATTAAAACTAATGAGCAAAGGTGTTGATACTTTAACAAATGTTAATTTCTTAAAAAATACTAGTGAATTTGGGATTTTTGTAATATGGCATTTGCTAGTATCTTTTCCAAAAGAAAACGACAATTGGCATTTAGAAACTGCTGAATGGCTGCCACAAATATATCACTTGCAACCTCTTAAAGGAATATACCCCATAAGGTATGATAGATTTTGTTCGTACCAACAAAATCCAAATAAGTATAATATGGAAATAACTCCATTTGATGCATATTCAAATATTTATCCCATTTCAAAAGAAGCAATTAATGGAATTGCATACTATTTTAAAGAGAATAATAATACAAAACCTTATAATGATGGATATGTTATGTCAAAAGGTGTTGCTGCCCTAAATAAATGCGAAGACGACTGGCGTGCTATGTATTACAGTAAAAACAGACCCATTTTAAAAATGACTGATAATGGTGATAATATTGTAATTATTGATACACGAAAATGTAGAGTTGAAAACAAAATTATACTCAAAGGGATACATGCTGATGTGTATAGGTTATGTAGTTCACCAGTACATATTAGCAACCTATCTAGCAAATTTTCAAAAGTATTTTCATACACTCCAAACAGCCAATTAATAGAAGATGCACTTTCCTATCTTTTAGCCAAGAAGATTATGCTAAAAATCAACAACAAAATATTAAGCTTAGCCATTTTTGATTCAAATAAAATTCCATTAAATCCTTTCTCCTTTCCAGGTGGTCACGTAGATATACCAAATATTGACAATGTGCTTGGTAATAATTAGATACAATAAAACTAACACTTATTTTATCAATCAATGTTAAGAAATACTGAACTAAAAAAACTAAAAGAAGAGTTTTCTGCTTTTCTGAAAAAGAACAAGAGTTGTCAATCTGTTTTTAATGATATAATTGATCAAGAATATATTAGCGATGTAGCAAACGCTAAAAGATTTAATGAACGATTTATTGCAGATTCTGAATTCAGAGAATTATTTCATGATAATCCCAAAAATGCTTTAAAAAAGTATAATCAAAACATTGCAGTTGATGATGCATTATACATGTGTGATAACGACTACAAAAAGCAGTTTGATAAGTCTGGAAAAGAAACCTTGTTAGCAGTAAAACGATATCAAGCTTATATGCTTGAAAAGAAAATTAGTAGGGTTGAGATGAGAGAAAAAGACCAACCCTCAATTAATAGCTTTAAATTATGGCGCGAACGACAAGATAATCGTTGTTTTGTTGATCTTAAACAGCAAACAGCTAAAGAGCTTGTACATATTCCCTTTGCCATCGAACTCAGTAATGGTTGCTCTGTAGGGTGTTGGTTTTGTGGATTAACAGCACAATCCAGAACAAAAGATTTTTTGTATACTAATGAAAATAAAAAAGATTGGAAAACTATACTTTCGCATTTAAACAAAATATGTGGAACCACAGGTAAAAATAGCTCCCTGTATTGGGGTACCGATCCTTTTGATAATCCCGACTATGAAAAATTTGCAGCAGATTTTAATGATATTTTTGGAGCAATACCACGCTTAACTACAGCATTAGCTACAAAAGATATTGAAAGAACAAGAATAATTGCCAAACAAGCATTCGACAATAAAATAATTCATAGACTTTCAGTACTTTCAGTATCAATATTAAAAACCATACATGATAATTTTACAGCTGAAGAACTACTTTATATAACATTAATACCTCAAAATAGTGAGTCGCAAACTATGGTTGGTAATATTGGAAAAGCATATGGAACAAAAAAAATCATAAAGAAAGCTGAAAAACTTAAACTAACAGATTTTAATGCCAAAGACCAAAATCATACCATAGCTTGTCTTACCGGATTTTTGATAAATATGGTTGATGGAACAGTAAAGCTTATAACACCCTGTTTGCCAGACAATGAAAACAAAGATGGATATTGGACTCTTAAAAGTAGTAAGTTTGAGTCTGCTAAACAATTTAAGCAAGTAATTGATGAAATGGTTAGCAACTATATGTTTGAATTTATTGAACCTGATAAACCCATAGCATTTAATCCCAAGGTGAAATTTGAATCTGGTGATTCTTCTTTTAAACTAATATCTAAGAGTAAAATATATACAATTAGAAGTAAAGTTTTTAATACTAAACTCATCGGCGATTTGATAAATTCTGAAGAGTACACATTAACCCAACTTGTGCTTTTTTGCGAAAAAGAATATAATATAAATCGTAAAGATTCAATACCAGTTTTAAATTCATTATATCAAGATGGTTTTTTTAATGAGGAACCACAATTTTTTAATAAAGTTTAGTTTTTATGGACTTGAAAAAATACAGCAATAAGAATATTGTAGATACATGGAGTAAAATTTGCTTAATTGCAGATGGAATGGCAATAAGTACTACTGTTAATGCTTTAAAAACAAGTGGTATATTGGATTTTATATATTCGGCAACGCTTCCTGTTAAGGTTGACGATATGATTGCCATATTTAAAATAAAAAACAGAGGCTATTTTCATTTAACTTTTAGGCTACTGGAAGATCAGGGTATTATTGAGCGTTTTGGGGATATATACAAGGGTTATACTAAAGTGCTTTATACAAAAAAAGGGAACGCTTGGCATCATCACTTAAACGACTATAATAGTTTACCGAAGTTTTTAAAATTAACCACTAATTTGTTAGGCGACAAATCTTCTATGCAAATTGAAATTGGCGAATTTGCAGAGTATCTTAATGATTTTAACAAAAAACCAAAAATTGAACAAACCAATAAAATTCATGTAATAAGCTCTTTTTTTGCAGTATTCTTAAAAAAACTAAAAGGACTTGGCTTTTTTAACAACCCTCATGGAGAAACATTTACTTTTGATATAAATCAGCTTAAATTATCAGATATTGCTATTGCCGAAATTGGTTTTAACTTTATGGTTGAGTTTGGATGGATAAAAATAGTGAATACGAATAAGTATATTTTAACTGAAAAAAGTGCTTTAGTGCAACAGTTTTTACCCCAGATAGATTTTACCTTATCGTATTTAACTACGGCTTTTAATGTGCCAAAATTATTATTTAACCAACTTGGCAAAACAACTGGTTTAGGAGAACTTGAAAATCATATCGACAGATTACTTGATGTAAATTTTAGTGGAGGTGTTTACCTAAAACATTGTCGAAAACAAACACATGAAATTATACAGAAAATATTTAATAAATTACCTGTAAATGAACAACCTAAATATATTGTTGATACCGGCTCAGGTAATGGTATAATGCTAATAGATATTTATAATTATATTAAAAATTCAACAGTTCGTGGTAGAAGTATTGATGAGTACCCAATTATGATGGTGGGTGTTGAATTCACACAAGTGGCCAAAGAAATAACTGAGAAAAATTTACAAGATGCCAATATTCCCCATTTAACCGTATTTGGCGATATTACTTACCCAGATCAAATCATTGACGAATTAAATAAACACGATATAAAAAGTGATGATATATTGCATATTAGCAAATCTGTAATTCATAATCGTACTTATATTGAGCCAGAAATGGATAAGGATTATTATAACATAATACCCACTGTAAAAAATGTTTTCGTTAGTAAAAAGGGGGAGCTAATTACAGCAAATAACCTTGAAGCTAATTTATTTGACCACTTTGTACGATGGAAAAAGTGGACACAAAAACACGGTATATTAGTAATTGAAGCACATTCAATTAACCCAAATACTATTTCAAAAACACTAGGTAATAACGTATTTACAGCATTTGATGCAGAACATGGATATTCAAATCAGTATTTAATAGAACATGAAGCTTTTTTGGAAATGGCTATTAAAGCAGGTTTTGATAATTCAGAATATAATGGTGTTATATTTGCACATAGTAACGAAGTAATTCTTTCAATAAATTACTTTCAAAATACTGCAAATAGTTAATATGATTGTACAAAAACAAATATTTATATCTCACGCTAAATTACTGCTGCAATCGGGCAAAACTCTTGAAAATATAGAATTAGTCTATGAACACTATGGAATTTTAAATGCAGATGCTTCAAATGCCATACTTATTTTTCATGCGTTAACATCTAATAATCATGTTGCCGGTAAGTATTCAGAAACTGACAGTAAGCCAGGATGGTGGGATGTGGCAGTTGGTCCGGGTAAAGCCATAGATACAAATAAGTTTTTTGTTGTTTGCGCAAATGTAATAGGTGGTAGTAACGGTAGTACAAGTCCTGCATCAATTAACCCCAAAACCAAATTACCTTTTGCACTAGATTTTCCAATAGTTACTATTCGTGATATGGCAAAAGCCCACAAACTGCTCATGAATTACCTAAATATTAATAAATTGCATGCGGTAGTTGGTGGATGCTTTGGAGGATTTTTAGTAATAGAATGGCTAATTAATTTTCCTAAACTAACAAAAAAATCTATAATTATTGGTGCTACTGCCAGCACAAATGCATATTCTATGGCAATTTGGGAAACATTGAGGCAGGCTATTTATTTAGATCCCAATTTTAATGATGGTAATTATTACAAAAGCAAATATCCGGTTGTTGGTATTGGGTTAGGTAGGTTGGTTGGAGTATTGTTATGGATGAGTAAAGCTGTTTTTGATAAAAAATTTGGAATTAGACTGATTGATGATAGGGAAAAACCAAAATATAAACATGATTCGGAATTTGAAGTTCAAAAATTTATGCAGCAAATAATAAAAAATGCATATACCGGTATCGATCCAAACTCACTTATATATTTAACAAAAGCAACCGACTATTTTGACATTGAACGTGATTATGGATCTCTTGCCAAGGCTTTTGAAAAAGTAAAAACAGAAGTTTTGTTGGTTAGCTATGACAGCGATTGGCGATATCCCTTTGAAGAAATGAATAAAATTACTAAAACATTTATTAAATTAGGCATTCCTGCTAAACATAAAAAGCTACATACTTCGTTTGGTCATGGTGGGTTTATCTATGATTTTATGAATGGAACCAATAAATTGATACACGAATTCTTAAAGTGATTATGGTGAACGGAAAAGACATTGCCTATAACGAGAATGGCAAATTTATACTATTTCTTATCAAATTTGGTTTTAATTGACAAAATTGCTGATAAAGACCTCCTGTAAGTCTTTAATGGGTTACTCGTAAAGCAAATCAAAGCATATGAATAAAAAAATGCATTTTTTGCAGGAGCTCAATTATCAGAAAAATGATAAAAGAGGATGTGTTCAACGGTATATATATTTACCATGTGGCAAATATGAGGATTAAAAAAAGGATACCTCTGTTGTTTGGAAAGAATACTAAGAATGGAAATAAACCTATTCTCAACTATCAAAAAAAATGTTGGGGACGGACTATCCGACGAAAGATAGATTCTTATCGGGTTTCCATACTCAAAAAGAGTTGCAGAGAAGGAATATCTACAGACAAAATTATTACTGAATTGATGTAATTAATTCCTAAGAAAAAAATTACACAACCAAAAGTGTATAACTTAATTGATTGTTAAAAAT
>VAPK011193147.1_pt1 | contig 14663 bp, 24 predicted proteins | sample 3395031 | NCBI WGS metagenome assembly VAPK01 (sample SAMN08290443, study PRJNA428436) | hydrothermal vent metagenome | isolation source: Deep-sea hydrothermal vent chimney 1 | place: Pacific Ocean: Juan De Fuca Ridge
AATGGTTTAAGTTAGGATTCAACAATCATTTCAACAAGGCTGTAGAAGATGCATTGTACGCTGATGCAGACATAGAACTATCAAGGGAAAGCTTTGAGCACATGGAGTTTGTTAAGTTCATAGTGTACACAGATTTTGTAATTGCTATACATTACAAGGAGTTTGAATCGGCATCTGGTACAGAGTATGGTTACAGAGCGTATATATATTGTGTACATTTTTAATTTACATTTTTAATTAATTTAAAAAATTAACAAATCTTGAAATAAAACTCATTTTCGTTAATATTTATAAGTAAGTTGCTGTTTTTGTCAGTGTACTCTTTGAACTTTTCGCATTCTGTCTGCCAGTTTTCGTTGAAATATGGTACATGCCATCCGTCAGTGTTGTCCCACTCTCCAACATTGTGTACTTTTTTCTGCAGTATGTTTGCTATAGTCTTTGCAATTGTTTCTGCAAGTTCTCTTGCGTTTGTTATATCATCGTAGTATTCATCTGCTCTTATGATTATTTTTATCTCAAATCTCATATCCACACTTACCACCTCCTTTAAACGTACTGTGCTACGAGCTTCTTTAGAAACTCTATGAATTTGTCTTCGTCAGTCTCTACTATGATTCTCTTCATTACTTCGTCGAAGAATTTGTAGTCGTACGGGTCATCGTCGCATGTTACTAAGTAGTACTTTTTGTTTGCATTTATTGATTTTACGTAGTCATATAAATTTAGTGCTTCTTGTTTGTCAATTATGTTGTCGCTAATTAGAATAAATATGTCTGGATTGTACTTCTTTGCTTCTTCTACGCGTAGAGTGTTGAAATCGTCATCACCGTCCGCTGGAATGTACTTCACCTGACTCGGTTCTGTGACCACTGCATGTATGTACTGTCCGTGGAATATCGCTTTGGCGTTACAGTTTTGTAGGATGGACATTACTAACGCCTTTGCTATGGCCATTGGCCTTCCGTGCATGCTGCCTGATGTATCTATGAGCATAAGTATATTTGGCTTGTGTACTGTAGTTTTATCGTATTTGTGTACAAAAGGCTTTATGCATACTGGTGTTTCTATGAACTTTCTGTTAATTCTCTTTCCGTACATTTTTTCCTCGTAAATAGTTTCTCTGGTAATAGTTCTGAACCTTCTTAGTATTTTGTTGAATTTCTTCAGAAGGTCAAAGTCCGGTGGTACTGATGTATTGGACTGTGGCGTTGGTCCGCTACCCACCAGTTCATTAGTGTCATTGTACAGTTCTATTATTTTGCTGACAAGCTCTTCTTCGTTCTTTACAAATTCTTCAAGGGAATCGTATTTTTCTCTTTTTTCAATAGCTTCGTTGAATAGTTCTACTGCTTCATCTACGTTAATGTCTTCTTTTAATTCTCCGATTTCTTTCATGTACTCTATTGCTTCCTTTCTTTCGTCGTCTTTGTAGTGATAGAATAATGTAATGTGTTTCTCATGTCCTATCTTTTTAATTATTCTTTCTAAGTCATTTCTGCTTATGTGTTTGTTTATGTACATGTCTTCTAAGTAGTTCAATGCTTTATGTACTGTTGCAGCTGGTCTCTGCAGATTGTTAGAAAGTATAAATATGTCTGGCGTGTATTTAGTGTACTTAAAGTGTAGTTCTTCATGTTTTAAAAGTATCTTTAAGTCTTTTAGTGTAAGGGGATGTACAAATGGCAGGTAAATAGTGTTTGCACTCAGGTCACAGTGTGGCATAGTCAAGTTCGTAGTATATATCAGTTTTTTGTTGGTTAATTTTTGTAATTTTCTCTTAGCGAAGTAAGCTTCATAAAAAGAGTAAGGAGTAAACTGTGAGTACTGCATATTATCACCTCTCATTTAGGAACTTTTGTACGTCCTCAAGAAACTCTGAATCAGGGTACCCGTACGGGTCCACTCTGGCTATTTTGTACACTACTGGCAATATTGCGTTGTACACTGTGTTCGGGTTGAGGTCTGTAAGTGGCTCTATTAGTGCAACTAATGTTTTTAGGTCTCGTGTAGTAAATGGATGTATAATTCCATTTTTGTATGCTTCCCTGAAAAATTCCTTGAGTTCACGTACAAGTGTTTTCTTGTCGTCACTGTCTAAAGTTTCAATAATTGTATCTTCGATTTCACTTTGGTAGTTGCAGAAGATACTACACTGGATCCTGTTGAGTATTGCCTCATCTACGTTAAAGGTGCCAGTGTATGATGCTCCGAAGTTTGCTGTTAAAATGAATGTAACGTTGTTTTCTGGTAGCTCTACTCTTTCTCCCTTTATAAAGTTCTCCACTATAACCTTACTATCCCTGCCATCCATTAGAGGTATTAGTAAGTTAAGTGTTTTTGGATGTGCTCTGTTGAACTCGTCGAATACTATTGCTATTTTGTTATTCCTGTTGTCGCTAATGAACTGGTAAAACTCGCTTGGCTGGTACTTTATTACTTTGCCCTCGTCTGGCAAGAACTTACCAAGTAAGTCAATGTCCTCCATTCCGCTACTGAAAGTCACTACTAAAAAGTCATCAATTTCTCCCTTTTCCTTCAGCTCCTTTAGTAGTTGTATTACTGTAAATGTCTTACCTGTTCCTGTGGGTCCGTACAGCAGTATCCTCTTGAACCCCAATTTCATTAACCTCTCAAGTTGCGTGTATATAAATGATTTCTTGGAAGTTGCTGCTTTTCTTATACTCTCCATTTCCTCAATGACTTCTTTTACTTCATTGACTAATGCTTTGTATGCATCTACTGCATTCCTGTACTCGTTTTCACCAAATGTGAGTTTCTGCTTCTTAAAAGGTATTGTACTTATTACTTCAAATCCGTTTTCTGTAGGCACAAGTTCTACTACCCCAAACTTACATTCATACTTCATTTCCATACACACCACCTCCTTCTATATCTCGAACTCTAAAAAGTATTCATCTCTCATACATCTCTTTTCGATATCTTCTATAGCTTTTTTTATAGCGTAGTATAAGTGCACTGCATTTTCAGCTACGTCTTTAGATGTATTTAATACTTTGTTAGGTACTTTACTAAGTAGTTCATCTTTTGGAACTTTGTAACCTTTGTAATAAAATCTGTCAGAGTAGTAATCTTCGACGTATATTTCGTACTCCATTTCTACAAAGTTTACTACGAGTTCAAGAAGGTCGTTGTTGTCTCTCACTATTCTTTGTAACCCGTCTTTTTCCTCATTCTCGATGATTACGCTCCATCTATCCTTTCCTGCTCTGCATACTACAACTTTTCCTTTTTTCACTCTATCACCTCATGACAAATTAGGACAAGCGGCTATATATATTTTTCGGTCGGGCTGAAAGGTGGAAAATGGGAAAAAGTGCAATAGGTGAAATAGTTACAATAGTGGAAAAATTAGAAAAATACGTTTTCGGAGATTTTGTACTGTACTGCTCTTTTTAAATAGCTCGGTACTTCGGATTTGTATCTTAATATGTTCATTATGCTGTCGTCGAGTATATATGTAACTGCATAGTCGTCTTTTGCTCTTACTGCCCTTCCGTACATTTGTGCAAGATTCTTTATAGCTTGATATCTTGCCCATATCCAGTCTTTTCTTTTTATCCATATCTCCTTTACTCTGATGTCTGTTATGTTTGGATATGGTACTTTTGTTATTATCTGAAATCTGCACAAATCGTACTTTAAGTCAATTCCTCTTTCAAATCCTACTGATACAAATATCCCCCCCTTTTCAATGAACTCTTTGAACTTTTCGTTTCTGTTGTCTTTATTGTGATATAGTACATTTATACCCATTGCTCTAAGTCTGTTTACTATTTCGTTTGCAATTTCGTAGCTATGTGCGTGTATTATACCGTTTTCTCCTTTGTGTTTTGCAACAATTTCAACTATTTCGTTAACCATTTTACTGTATGTTTCTTTTCTTTTTTCTTTTGTCATTTTTCCGCATGGTACTACTATTATAGGTCTGTTGTCAACAGGAAATGGATGTTCAACTTCAATGTAATAGTAATCACCAAGTTCTTCAAGACCAGTGTACTTACTGAATATATCCGGATTGATTATTGTACCTGATGTAACAAGTATATGTTCTCCTCTGTTCCAAACTACTCTTTTTAGTATTCCCTGTACATTAACTGCTTTTACTGTAAGTATGTTTCCTTTTTTGTGGAATGTGTAATCCTTTGGTTTGCTTTCAAGCAACAGTTCTAATTTTCTTCTCTTTTCTCTTAAGTTGTGTAATCTTTTGATTAGTTTAGGTGTCAGGTTTTCTATTTCTTCTATGTAATTTATTTCTCTATCTACTTTTCTTAACTGAAACTTTGCCCAATTGAACACTTCGTAAATGTTGCTGAAATGTTCTGGAGTCATGAATCTCATTTCACTAAAATCAGCTATCCAGTTTTCTATGTCATCTCCTTCGTCAACAATAAGTAACTCTCTTTCAACAGAAAAATCAGGATGTTTGTAAGTGTTAATAAGAAATGCAAAAGATAATGCACATATTCTGCTATTTAGAGCATTTTCTCTTGCAATGTAATAAGGACATTCATCTCTGTACATGCAACTGAATCTTGTTACATTGCAAGGTGCATTTCTTGCATTAAACATTGCTGTATTTCCATCTATTGTTTTTTGTGAAAGAAATATACATGGGTAATGTTCTCTGCCTTTTAGTACTGCAATTCCACCTGCTGCATTTATGTACTTATCTTCTGCAAGCTGGTCAAGTAGTACTATCTGTGGTGTAGTGTAGTACGCATCTGCAAAATGTGTTGCAATAACGTAGTTCATTATAGACTTACCACCACCTGTTGGCATGTCTATTAGTACTGTTTTGTACCCTGACTCAAATGCATCTATTGCTTTTTCTATGCACTCTACTTGCTGTTTTCTCAATTTAAAATCCTTGTACACTTTTCTTACCTTGTTTTCAAAATTTAGTATTACTTTTCTTGCCTCAATCATATTATCACCTATAATTACATTTACCCTTATAGTACCATAAGCAATGTTCTCCGCAAGATGGCTTACCTAACGGACAAGATATTGCATTTTTAATTGCTTCAACTCTTTTATCTACGTCGTCAAATGGTATTTCTATGTAGTGCGGTAAAATGTTCTTTAGTAGCAGATGCTGAAATGCTGCATTTTTTATTCCTTGTACGGACCTGAACTTTGGTTTTACTGTCTTTGCTACGTACTCTGGAATTGGTTCAAGAAGGAAAATGTAATTATATCTGTTTGGTTTAAACACTTCACATATTTCATTAATTCCATTAAAGTACATTCCGTACGATGCATACATTAGATTACTGTACACAGACCTATCTGTTATTACTATTTCGTGTTCATCAATTAGTTCACTTTCTATTTTTATTTGTCTGTCTATTACTTCTTTCTGTACCTTTACAAATAGTTTCTTATTTTTTCTTAGGTCTTCTATTTTTTCTATCCCGTACTCTTTGCACACTACACGTATCATTTCTGGTACTATTGCTACATTGTGTGTTTTGCTTAGTTTCTCATATAGCTTTTTAACTGTTGTTGTTTTTCCGGAAAAAGTTGCACCATCTATTGCTACCAACTTACCCATTTACATCACCTCCTAAACAAAAACCAGTAGTACTTCTTAAGTAACTTTTTCTCATCTTCACTTAATTCTTCATATCTTACTAATCCAGCTTTTATTCTCTTAAATATCATTCTTGCCTTCTTTTTTTCATTCATTACAACCACCTCTCAAGTGTACACATTTTAGATATTGTTTTAGAATAAAATGCTGTTTGAAAGTCACCACATCTTTCAAAATGTTCGTATAGTGAAGGTGGTAAGCAAAAGTTTCTTCCAAATTTTGCTATAAACTGTTTTACTGCATCTAAGTCCTCTTTGGTCCAATTTTCACCAATGTAACTATTGAACTCGAAGCAATGCGGTGGATGTATGCTCTGGTATCTCATTGGGTAAGCTACACATCCCCAAGATAGTATCTTTGTAACTCTTTCATAAAAGTCATCTGGTGTATCTTTAAAGTTGTACAGAACATAGTACATAATCCTATTACCCCTTATACCATTTTCCTGCAGAAGTCTTGCAGCTCTCTTTGCGTATTTTTCGTATTTTATATCGTCAAATGCAAGTCTAACTGACGTGTACTGTGATGCAGTTAATCTTAGTTTAGATACCTGTCTTGCCTTTTTCTCGTTAAGTAATCTTGCATCAAGTCCTTGATTGAAGTCAACCATTTTATTAAGTCTTCTTAACTCTATGTAAATATCATCCCAATTTTTTGAAGCGAGTATATTGTTATCATTGAATATTATTTTCTTGTGTCTTGGGTAAATTAGTTTTCTTATTGTAGATGCTGGTCTTTCTATTACTTTATTTCCTTCCATTCTCCACACTGCACAAAAGTCACATTTTCTTATGCATCCCCTTGTTAACTGTATTACACTGTAGTCACATTCTGGAACAAGTTCGTACGCTGGTCTCAATTCTTCTACTTCTGGTACATATCCCATTACTATTTCATCTGCACCTGACTGTTTTGCGTGCTCTGGTAACAGTGTAGCGTATATACCACCAAGTTTAACATAATCTGCATGTATTTTTGCATATTTTACAGCTTCCCACACTTCCTTCCACCTCCATGTAAATAAAGAAGTAACATAAGCTAAGTCAAAGTGTCCTACATCTGGATATCCATCTTTTTCTACTCTTACTAATTTTACTGTGTCTCCTTTATTCATATGATACTTTGCAAATTTCAGTAATGCAATCGGTACAATCTTCGAACCCAACTTCGGTTCTATCAGTAGTATCTTCAATTGTACCAACCTCCTTGTGTATAAATAGTACTTGTTTTGGTTTTTCACAGTATAAGTCATCTCTTGCAAGTCTTCTTATGTCATCAGCAAGTATTCTCATTTTTCTTACTTTACCCTTACTAACATTGTACCATATAAGATGATACCCTGTTTTTCTTGGTGATTTTCTTATTACTGCTGGAAAACCAAGTCCCATTTCTTCTGCAATTTGTATTACTCTTTGTAAGTCAGTAAACCACCAGCTGTCTAAATCTATCGTAAGTCTAATAGTATCACCCCCATTTTTCCCATCTGTTGCAACTATTGTTTCCATCCACCATAATACCCCTAAGCTCACAGTAACCATCAGCTTCGCTCATTGGTACAAAGTACTTACATGTTAGACATCTAAGCACTTTGGACATATTCCCACCTTCATTACTTCATTTTCTTTTATTATGTACCCAAGCCAGCTTGGCGCATACCATCCTCTTGCATCTTCTATTCTCTTAACTTCTATTTTCCTTCCACATCTTTCACACACTAATCTCACTTTTTCACCCCCAAGAATTTTTGTGCAGGTGTTGGTAAATATTTATATTTGTTTATTATACTCATACCTCTATCAGCAAACAATTTAGATTTCGACCTTGCTTTTGGTATATACTTACTTTCAAGTAATTTAATGTCTTTTATATCTCTATTTGTTAGAAATACGGAGTATGTTGTGCATTTTACATCACCATATGTACCCAAGAATAGTATTATGTCGTTTTTTTCTGGTTTTGCAATGCATCCTTTTCTTATGTATGAGTTATTTTTTCTATACTCTTTTGCCCAAGATACTATTAAATTGTACTCTGGTTTTTTGTTGGGTCTCATAAACTCTATAAACAAGTTATTATTTTTATCAACTTTACATCTTGCAGTTTTACTAACGCTGTGCAGCATTCCTGCATTAGATACTATTGCGAAATCTCTGCTAACCTTATACACGTATCCGTATATACTGTTCCATAGATATTTTATTGGATGTGAAAAAAACACATACTTTACCCAATACTCTTTCCACTTCATAATATCCTTCCAAGTCATTCTCCCCACCACCATAACGGAGTATTTGTTTCACAATTTAATGTAACTTTCCATACCCTATACAGATACAATACAACCTGCCTGAACTTATGCGACATCAGCATACTAATAATGGTATCTTTGTCAAGCATTGTAAGCAAGTGTAGATTTTCTTCAAATCTACTTAAGTCGCAATCGATTCTTTCTGGTGTAAAAACGTATTCGCTTTTGTAGTTAATCATAAGTCTGTATATTTTGTTGAACTTTACACCTTCTGGTATCTCATCTGGTTCAATTAATTCAATCTCAAAACCCATTTTGTACGTTGCTGCATTCTTTGACAATGCAAGTATTACTGACGGACACACAACAAGGTTGTACCAGCACTCCCCGACCATCTTCCTCTTTAATTTTACTTTGTCATCTATTTTACCCTTTATGTACATCCATGTTCTCGACTCAAAGAATGGAGTGTACCATTCTGGTTTCTTTGGGTAAAACTCAATCATCGCTTGAACTCTATACATCTCTTCAAAATAGTGTCCCGTTATGTACTTAATGTAAATTATTCTTGCAGCTTTGTATGATGGGATGCCAATGTACATATCAATGTTTTTTCGTCTTAAGAATCTTTCAAGTATCTCTATACATCTTTCCCTTGGGTACCTAAAAAAATAAGAAGGTATAAGAATCGCATAATTCTTAATTGTAAAAACGTATCTTTCAGTCATGGTACGGTGTAATTTCTATTTTATTTCCTGAAATACCAACAATAACCTTGTCGCCCTTCTTAAGTCCAAGTTTCTTTAGCTCTCTACTTATGTATATCGATGGGTATACCTCGTCCCCTGTTACTGTTTTTATCCTCCACTCATCGTATATATCGTCCAAACTCATCCTATCACCTCCATGTACCCACACTTTCTGCATATTATCCCTTTCACTAAAACATTTCCATCAACATCATATTCCACATATCCACAACCTTCTATAGTAATATCTTTACCTTTTGTTCTTACAATAACACTACCACATCTTTTACACTTTTTTACTGCCATTTCTTTATCACCTCCTTTACACTATTAGAAGATACAATATCTGCAACATACTTAACAAAATCTTCTGTATCCATTGTACCAACTTTATCACAAAACAGGTCAGTCTTTATGTCAACTGTACTCTTGTCAACACTGACAGTCATGTTACATATTCTCTTTATTTCTCTTAACATCTTTATTTCTCCAGCACTTGCCCGTTCTGTCGGTGGATGGTACGTCATTATAAAGCTTTTTCCTGCAGAATTTAGTTTCTTAATTATGTCTCTTACCCTGTCGTATACTACGGGATGTAATTCCCATGACACAATAAATGTATCTCTGTCTATCTTTGTAGTTTCTTTTCTTTCAATTCCACCCATGTAAAATTCTCCCTTAAGTAGTATCTTTTCCTTAATGTATCTTTTGATAATATCTTTCAACTCAGTCAAAGAATCTACTACGACAATATGTGAACTACTCTTTGTAGCAATGTCAAGACTTTTGATAAAAGTAGGAAACGGTGTACCGTCAAGCCTATTAACGTACTCATGTGCGTCCAGTTTGTCAATTATAATATCTGCCTTCTCATCAACGTCAATCAAGTCAGTTTTTATGTTACTTTCTTTTGCAATTTTAATGCACGCATGCGTTTTTCCAACTCCACTTTCACCTACCATTAGCATCTTCAGCTTCATAAAAATCACCTTAAAAAATAGTAGAAAAATAGTTAAATCATGCTGTAAATTTCTTCATCAACCCCTCCTTCTTCGTACTCCAGCTCCTTCTTAGCCTCCTCGATTATGCTGTTTATGTCTGTAATACCGTACTTCTCAAGTTCGTCTTCGTCTATTTTTCTTACTGGTATCCATACCTCTCTTGCATTTCTGATTCCATCTGGAAGCGACACGTACACACTCTTCAGCTTCTCTTCCTTTTCAGGGTACATCTTTGCCAACTCAGTAAGTACAAATTCTGCCGGTTTAACTGAATCCCACTGAAACACCTTACCCTCCATGAAACTCTTTACCTCTTCCCATGCTCTTTTCTCATCCCTTGCACTTGGTACAAATCCCACCATGTTATTCAGTGCAAGCGTAAACGCACCAAGTGCACTAAACTTAAGCTTGCTCTTTCCGTACCATGCATGCTGTAGTTTCTCGTACTTCTCAAGCGGCTTTATTACTATGTGTACTTTCTCAAGCGTTCGTACCTCTCTCCCCATCTCCTCAAGCTTTGCGTAACCTCTTTTACATATTTCACACTCACATGGGTACTCCGCACGTACCACTACTCCAATAAAAGGTTCTCTCACACTCTCACTAAGTTCGTCAAATCTAAACACCTTACTCACCTCCTTCTTTATTTATTCTTTCAGACAATACACCCATACTGTCCACGACAGCGTACAATTCATTTATGTACTTTGGGCACTTTGCATCTTTGCTCAACTCAAATTTTACATTAGACGTAGATATACTTGCTATATTCATTGCATTATCGTACGCTTCTACAAGCTTCTGCTCGTCTCCGTTTTCAATGATGTACTTAGTAATTGCTATGTCCAGCATTCTTCGTATATCTTCTACACCATTGTCCTTCAGTGCACCTATCAGAGATATCACTACATTTAATAGTGTTTTCTTGTCAAAAAGTTCGTATGCGTAGTTGTTGTCCTTTAAAACATGTAGCAAGTCCACTACCTCCGATAAAAGCTCAGATGTTTCTGTAGCTATTGACATACCTATTATATCTGCGTACATTCTTGCAACCACGTCTACAAACTTCACAAGGCTTTTATAGTACTCACTGTCTGCTTCAAAAATATTCAACATTTTTCTCACAGCGTACAAGTGCTTCGGGTTCACTTTGTACACTTTCTCCTTTTCCGTTTCCTCTCCCATTTTCGACCACCAAACACAATTAGGCCTTTTGGGCTTATAAACTTTTCGGTCTGACGAGCCCGAAAATATTATATATCCTATTAAATAATAATACACCATGGTTGTGAAAATAACGCGAGATGGGAGAATAAGGCTTCCGTCTGGGCTTAGAGAAAAATGGGCAGATAAGACTGTTGAAATCGTTGAAAAAGATGGTAAACTTATTATTACACCTGCCGAAATTAAAATTATAGTGTACTCTGAATGATTTCACCGACTTTACCACCAACTTTCACACCTCTTATGTATTTTCCGATATACTCAATATTATTCACCACAAAATCTTCAAACTCATACAAATAATCGTTAACAAACTTATGTAAACTTGAAACAGTTTGGTAATATGTCTTAAATTTCAATTCTGTGCCAAAACTCAAAATAAGACATATATTACACGCAATAGAATAGCTGATATTACACACATCACTTAATTCCCCAACCTTACTTTTAACATTATATACATTTCTTACACTTACCTTCTTTTTCTTCTTTGACATAGGTATCTTTATTATATCACCATACCTACTAACCCTTATGTAAAAGTCATCAATTTCACTCAAAACTATGTAATCTTCGCTTGGCCTTAGTACTTCTTCTATAACCCAATACACCTTATATACCTCATCAAGCAATTCTTTCGCAATAGTGTATCCGTGTACAAGTGCACATCTTGTAACTTCACTATAAGTAAGATTTATACCATATGCTCTTAAAAAGTCGTCTTTGCACTTTCTTACAAAATAGTTAACATACTTTCCAATGTCTATTGGTATCCTGAAACTAATGTAGTCAAAATCGTATTCGTACTCATAGTACTCTGGCTGATTCATTATAATATCTGTAAGCGTTTTGTCAGCTAATTCGTCGAACCTAAACATTATATCACCTTTATATAATGAGGCCTTTCAGGCTTATAAAATTATCGCTTCTTGCTCAGCTCCATGATGGTCAACAACGACGCCATAAACGACGCAACTGACGACAATGTTAACAGCAACATCTTAATCTTATCTTCGTTACTCATGTTATCACCTCACTAAATCTAATATCTTAAGCAACATACCAATTATAGCAACAAGCATTGTTATTATAACACCAAGAACCCATTTGTACATTTCAACCTTATTCTTAATTTCCTCTAAATCTTTTTTTAACTCAAATACACATAATGCAATTGTTCTATTCTCTCCATCCTCGCTTTTACCTATAATATCACTAAGTCTCTCCCAACCATCCATGCAATCACCCCTCATTACATCCTTCTCCTTCTAATCATCATTAAGTAAATCAAACCAATTAGCATTATAACCATTGTAACATATTCTACAATCTTACTTTTCTTCACGCTTCAACACCTTCAACATTATTGCCGGCACTACTAATCCAATTGCACCCATTATAATATCTTTAATACTAACACCACTATGGTAATCACAAATACAGTCAAGCATTTTTGTACATAAGTCACACAAGTCAACACAGAAATCACCATACATATCAACATAGTATTCTTCTTCATAGGGATGATGTATATACTCTTCAAGAACACAACCACACATTAAAGGTAACACACTACCTCTACTGTGTGCCATATTTATTATTCTATCTATCATAACAACCATTTCTTCTTTTGTAGTACATTTACACATCCTATTATACAAATCACTAAATTCTTTTGCTTCATACTCAAGGTCTTCTACAATTATTTCACACCTTTCCACCAAATCAAGTAAAAGACCGTACTCTTGTGGGTCCTCAGTGTTTTTCATGTCTTCCCTAAGTTCCTCAATTTTATCTTTTACCATTTCTGCCTGACTTAACCTACTTTCCTTAGCTACCTTAACTTTCTCCATCAACATATTATAGTATTTGTGTATAAAATCATCACTCGCAATTCCACATGCTATTTTTACGTAACCATCAATTATACTTCTTATACACATAAGTGTCTTATTAGCTTTATCCTTAAATTCCTCATAGTCATCCTTATCATATGTATCTCCAATCCAATCTTTCTTTTCTTCTATGTAACCCTTTGCACACTCTATATACTTATCAACACACTTTTCCATAATATCCCTGTACAAATCATATCCAGTAATCATAGTATCACAACCTTATAGTCCATCTATTTCCACAAACCCAGCTTTTGTCAGCATAATTCGTACCAGCTTTAGTAACAGCTATACCATATATACCACTTTCAACACTAAATGAAACTCTTACCTTTCTATTCTTATACAAAGTAACAAATCTTCTCTCTACCATAACATACTTTCCATTACTATACTTATAAAGTGATATTGGCACTCTAAACGAATTAGATCCACACTGTTCAAGCCAGAATTCTGCACTTATCGTACCATTACTGTAACTTATATCACTACTCCTAACAACTATGAACTCCGGATTACCTTCGTACGGACAACTCACATATATCAAATTTGGAAAACTCTTACTCCATTTGTATCCTTTATAGTACACATCAACGTCAACCGAAACAAAGAAATCTTTTCTACCATTGCATATATCGCACGGAATTACAGTACCAACATACACCCATGCAATATCTTCACCAACTGGCTGATGTGTTGGTATTGTTTTCCTAACAGTAGTACTCCATCCCTTATCATCGTAAAACTTTGCTACAACAACTGCTCCTTCTGCAGGATAATACTTATAATTCTTACTTGTTGGGTCATCACTACCGTTAGGTCTTACCCTATCTGTATCATACACAAACACCTGAAAACCTCTCCATACTCCGCACGCACCACCCCATCTACCCCCCTCAGGCAACGGAATATACACCTTAACACCCATTTACATCACCCCTTATCAGCAATCTGTAAATCAAGGTCACGTTAAACAACAAATGTCATACACAGTACTACCTCACTTATACATGTTATTATACCACTCAATTATATTATTTATCTGCTTTATATCTATGTCTGGTGAAGTTATGTTCAATTTTTCACTTACTTCATCTATCCATTTTTTAATTTTTATGATTTCTTCAGCTATTATCTTTATATGTACTTCCCGTGGTGATGGTGTTGGTTTTGGTTCTGGGTATATTGGAATCTCTTCTTCTACTATCTCTATTTTCCCAGTTCTGCAATCATATCTACAAATTTTAGCTTTTACTGTCTTCATATTTCATCACCACTTTGCTTTAAATAGATATATTTTAGAATTTGGACTTAAGTATGCTCCAACAGAATGTAATACCTGTATTTCAGTTATTTCTGCTTGTTTTAGCCAACCGCCTGAAATAGTACGTACGTTAATTGAAGATTCTCCGTACGATATACATAGTATTGGACATGTTGTATTTGTACCATTGTATATTCCTTCAGCATTGATAAATGCTACAAACCAACATCTTGCATTAACACCACACCATCCAACTGGTATTGCAGCGGTACCTATAGTAGCTCCATACAATTGTGAACCTTCGTTATATGTAGTACCTCCACTTGTAAAACCAAAATAAATCCATGCATAGTGCCCAATAGTAGTATCTAAGTTAAATCTTATACGAATTGAAGCATCTAATGTGTATGAATTGTGTATAGAACCGACAATCATGTATATTTTATCTGTGTCGCCTGAAAGACCTGTAAAGGAAATTGCTGAAACTGCAGCAGATGGTGAAATTTCTGCTACTTTTTCCCATGCAAGTGAGAATCCTAATTGAGTTGCAGGTATTAGCGGTAAGTTTGCTAATGGTACCTGTCCTGCAGTATCCAATACCAGTAAATCACCTGCTGCTGTTCCAGGTACTTTACCCTGAACAGCATTTGCATTATCCACTATGC
>VAPK011087411.1_pt1 | contig 14662 bp, 8 predicted proteins | sample 3395031 | NCBI WGS metagenome assembly VAPK01 (sample SAMN08290443, study PRJNA428436) | hydrothermal vent metagenome | isolation source: Deep-sea hydrothermal vent chimney 1 | place: Pacific Ocean: Juan De Fuca Ridge
TATGCTGAACAGGAAGTTTTACGAAACAAAAAAAGCTCAACCGGAAAGTTGAGCTTTTTAAGATATATTGTGTTTGTTAATTATTCAACAAGTAATGTTATAGGAAGTGTATATTTTACACCAACGGCTCTTCCTCTTTGTTTACCAGGAATCATTTTTGGTAATAATTTCACAACACGTATGGCTTCTTTTTCAAGTCTCTTATGAGGCCCACGTGCTCTTACATCTACAATAGTACCAGTCTTGCTAATTTTAAATTGCACATATACTTTCTTTTTACCGGGATCTAAACCTAGATCACCAGCTAAACCGGTATTGTATTTTCTGTTGACATGTTTTTTAATTTTTTCTTGAAGGCATTTTTTCTTAGCAGCTTTAGAACCTTTACATCCTGGAAAAACAGGAGCATCCTCGATAATTGCAAAAGGTACATCTTCTAACACTTCTTCTTCTTCAACTACTTCTTCAATTTCTTCAACTTCAACAGCTTCGTTTTCATCAGTTTCAGTAGATTCTAACACCGTCTCTTCCACTTCTTTCTCATCTTCTACAACTTCAATGATTTCAGGAGCAGGAGGTGGAGGTGGAGGTGGTTTAATTTGCTCAATACGTTCAGTAATTGGAATGTCTTCTTCAACTTCCTCCTGAAGGTTAAGATCACCTAAATTACTAATATCACGTTCAAATGTTTTGTGTTCAATACCTAAATAAGTAATGAATAAGGCAAGTACTAAACCAAGTTGTACAAACAACTTACTGTAATTTTCTAAGTTTGCCTTTGGGCTTTTTTTAATTTCCATCAGTAAAAAAGATTTATTTATTTGCTAATTTAATAAATATTATGATTAATACAAGTATTTTTTTATCATGAACTCATCTTGATGAGTTCAATTCCAAAATATCTCACTTTATTTTTCTAAATAAAATGACTGCAAAAAGTACTCCGGCAGAGTTTGCAATAACATCATAAAAGTCTGCCTGTCTATATGTAGTTAATGCACTTTGTAATACCTCAATAATTATGCCGTAACTAATTAATAGAATGACTACGATATACGTTTTAATTTTTTTTTGAGGATAGTTTTTAGATGCATATAACCAACTTAAAGATAATAGTAAATATGCAAAAAAGTGCCCGTATTTATCAGAGTTACTAACTTTTATAACATGAACCCCTTTTATAGATACCAAGCTTAGAACAGTGATAATAATTGTTAAAAAAACAGCAATAGGTAAAGCGTTACGCTCCAATAACTTCTTTATAGGCATTGGCATCCAGTAAATTATCAATTTCAGAAGTGTCGCTAATTTTTATTTTAATCATCCATCCTTCACCATAAGGATCAGTGTTTACTTTTTCAGGGTTATCTTCTAAATCTTCATTGAACTCAATCACTTCTCCTGTAAAAGGCATAAATAAGTCTGAAACCGTTTTGACAGCTTCGACACTACCAAAGACTTCATCTTTATCTACAGTTTCATCTAAGGTGTCAACATCAACGTAAACAATATCTCCTAATTCACTTTGTGCAAAATCTGTAATGCCAATAGTGGCAATATCACCTTCTATTCTAACCCACTCGTGATCTTTTGTGTATTTTAATTCTGATGGAATATTCATATATAATATATTGATTCTGCGAATTTAGAATATATTAATTTAATTTCCAATAGTGTAACGAATACTTATTCCGGCATTAACCGATTTTCTAGGAAATGTAGTAGAAATTAAGAAACGAGATGAGTTTTGATCGTAGAAAAAAGATGCCAATAGGGTTTTACTCAAGGCGTAATCTGCGATGAATTTAAACGACACAAGTCGTTGCCCACCTGTTATTTGATTATTGACAATATCTATTGATCTAATTACTGTAGAATTATCACGAATACTAAAATCGGCTTTTAAATTGATATCGCCTTTAAATGTGGTGGATGTATTACCTGTTTTTATTTTCCACTTGACATTTTTAAATCGATACCCTAATCCGAAAATATATTCTTTACCTCTAATTTCAGTAATGGTATTGTTATTCATATTTAAATTCAGGATTTTATCTCTTTTTATTTGAGCGCTTACTGAAAATGAATTTTTCATTCGCATATCAACTTTCAATAGCGGAGAAAATTCTTCTATTAAATTGATACCTGTGAATATTTTTTCTGGTTGATAATTATCATTGAGATCAGGATTTGAAAATGGAGCAATAGGATCCGCTGTTGTAGCAGGTTTGTACAATAGATTATTATTAAAGCCAATAATTGAATAAGTTGAACGATATCTATGTTCTAAGGTAAAACTTCTAAAGCGTTTTTTAAACCATTTATATTTCATTAAGCCTTTGTAATTAACGCGCCAATTTGGGATTGGTATATTTCTAAAAGCACCTAATTTAACACTACCAGCATCTTTACCTGAATAAGCTGCTAAAAAGGCTGGTAATAGTACTTGTTGACTGTTTTCGCCAAAACCTGAGATGTTAGCACCAGATTCATTGGCTAGCCTCTGCGCAATAATTGCTCTATTCGCTTTGAATTTTTCAAAAGTACTATCTCCATTTCCATCAAAAGCATTTGGTAGCATAAAATAACTGATACTAAAATTACCAATTTCGCTTATTGGTAAGTCACTATTGAAAACACCAACTAAATCACCTGTTTCCCTAATTACATCTAGCTGCTGTGATCGGTTTCTAGTAAATACCCTATTGGCTGAAAGCTCAATAGTTAAATTTTTAAAAGGTTTTACATCAGCATTGATGTCAAGCTTATTAAAGTGTGTTGTACTATAATTTTTAGCAAAAAACGGATCTGCTAGACGACCACCAGTGGTAGTCGTATCTCTTGTAACCAACCAATTATTAGCAACGGCCAAACTTCTAATATCATTTTGACTTCCGAACACAAACCCTAATGTTGGTGCCAAACCACCTGAAACATTATCACGTCCCAAGAATCCCACTTCAGGAATATAACCAGGCAAAATAGTACCATTGTTTTCAGCATAGGCTATTTTTATTTTTTTAACAGAGGTAACCACATCAACTAAACCTTGAAGAATTTTTCGACCTGTAGTTTTGTTTTTAGTTTTTATAATTCTTGATCTAGATACCTTTGGTTTTGATGTTTTAGATTTATTCTTTTTAGCGTCTGCTTTTTCCTTTTTAGTACGTTTTCTCTTCTTTTTAGCCAAATCAAGAATACCTGTTTTTTTATAGAATTTAGTCATATCTAAATCGGCAGATAATGTATGCGTATTGGCATTTTGTATAGTATTACCAATATTAGCTACAAAAGATCTTGAAGCTGCTTGCCAGTCAAAATCAGCAGTGTAACTATAGGTAGCATTGATAAAATCAAACCATGGTATAGTATTGATAGGTACTTTATAATTAGCATCTAATGTTTGATGGTATTGATTGGGTCTTCCTACAGTAAAGAAATTATTGAATATTCTACCATTAGTTATATCGCCATTAGAATCTTTTTCAAATTCATCATGAATATAATTATTGGCAGCTCTAAAAGTGAACTGTAAAGATTTCGTTAAGTTATAAGCAACATTATAATCCCAATCAAACATAAATCGTCTTTGTGTTAGTTCTGGTAATTTTGGAAAAGTAGGGTCGTCTACTAATGGTCTTGACAATTGTTGATTAAAGCTTCTGATAATATTTGAATTTACAGAAATTGAAGAAGGTAAAGGGTTGATGTTAAAATCTTTAATAAACCTAAAGAGCATATTTTTATCTAAAAATTTTGAATTTTTTAAAGGCTGAATAGATTTGGGTTTAAAGCTATAATTGTAATTGGCAGATGCTCTAACATTTTCATCTATAAATTTTTCAACGTTATAATCTCTATGGAGAACATCATTGTAGGCATATGATACAGATACATTTTCAATATCATACAAATGCTGTTTTTTCTCAGCATTAGTTCTTTCTTTTCTTACATTGATAAGATTAATACTTCTACGTTTGGTATAATCTCTTGAATTTTTACTGTTTGGATTCACATCTTTAGCATCTTCAAAAAGTACATCTTGATACAGCGGATCCCATTTAGGGTCTCTAAATTCTTCGGCAATACTATAATTAAACGGAATTTTAATTCCTGCTTTTTTAGGGAGTAATTGCCCTAAATTTATATTGGCAACAATATCGTATTGTTTAACATCTTCAATACTTCTTTCATTAACACTTTGGTCTATAGATCCGAAACCTTGTGAATTGGCTCTACCTGAAATAGAAATGTCAGCAAAATCTGCAAAATTTGCATCGGCATTAACTACAGCTGCCCAACCACCTTCATTATCAAAATCAGTAGCACGTAATTCATTGAACCATAATTCAGCACTTTTTGAGGCATCACTATCATTTCTAACACCTATCATTAATGTTCTTAAATTAGACAGGTTGGGATTACCTTTTACTCTCAGAATAGCATCAGGGCTTGAAGCTAAACTTGGGTACAATTCATTAATAGGAGGGACAGTTACATCATTAAACCTTTCTAATTTTAACTGACCCAGTTGTCTTAATTTAGCATCTAGTCTGTTTTTCCATACACTGTCTCTATTTGTTTGACCGGCCTCAGTTATTCTTAAAGGCAATTCTAATTGATAATAATTGTCAACAATATCACTCCCCAATCGTATGATAGCAGTTAAATCATTATTATTGGTACTCGAAGGTTGAGTTCTAAGGTTAGCGGCATGAATAAACATTTTTAAATTATGAAACATACGCATATCAAAACTTGTATTTTTAAATACAATTCTGGTTTGATCTTTAGGTAGATCAGTTACTCTTACTAATAATGATTGTTCATTTTGTGCTTGAATAGTAGTTTGACCTTGTAAGCGTTCTCTTTCTAAACCCGGAGGGAGCGCGTATGAAACAGGATCTTTCCGTTCATTTTCTTCAATATTGACAACACCTACCTCAAAATTTTGATTTTCAATTAGATTAAATGTTTGAGGAACGCTTAACGGATCACTATCATCAATGGTGGTTGTAAAACGCCTCCAATCACCACGCACTAATTCTAATTCACCAAAACGCAATACCACAGGTATTTTAAATTGAGTTAAAAATATTCTCATAAAGCGGATAGAATTAAAATCAGAAATACCACCTATAGTTTCATCTGGTGTACTGATTGGAATTCTAAATTGATACCATGTAGCTTCTTGACTGGTACCATCTGCTAAGTTTACAGGTACTTTTTTTACGTCAATTATATTATTTTGTCCAACTACTAAATCGTTTTGATCTAATGAGACTCTATATTGGTAGTAGCTCTCAACATCACTCATTGTTTGATCTTTATTGATATCTTCAATATCAGGAAAAGATGTAGCCGATGTTGGGAATGACTCTGCCGAATTATTTATAGTGGGAGAGTTACCTTGTGTATGATTAAAATTCCGATATCTGGTTAATATAGTGGCTTCAGCAGCATCTAAATCACCACTTCTAAAGTAGTTGTAATTATCATTTGCAGGGTCATCAGTGCCAAATTGATTGCCAAATCTGTCAAACTCTTCCCCATCAGTTAAACCATCTAAACCTAAATCTTGATTAGGTCTTTCTTCATCTTTTTCAGTAAAGGCATAGATCAAGGATTGGTTGATTGGAATATCTGAAAAGGATGTAGCATCAATATTAGAACCAATATTTGGACTCAATACCTTATTTCCATCAGCAGGCAAACCATTTTCAAACATACGTCTATTATCATCTAAAATATCTTCAGAAATATTACCTAAATTAAAATATAATTCACCTCCAAAATCTGCTTGATTTACTGTTTGTGATCCTCCTTCAGATTCTTTAATAGAATAATTTTGATAAGGATCCATTAACCAAAACTGAATATATTCAACATTGGCTTGTTGAAAGTCTGTAGTATTTAATGATCGCATGATACCTCCCCATTTCTCTTCAGGAAGACTATATCTATTTGTAATAGGATCTACATCATTATTAAAATTATAGCTACCTCTTTCTTGAGGAAAGTATGCTAAATCAAAAGTATTTACAATATTAGATTGTATATTATCTAACTCTATTTCAGGAAATAATTCTTCAAAACTAACACGACGTACTTCAGCTCTAGAAAGTTCTTCATCGTCAATATTATTAGGCTTTAACGAATTTCCATAAAATAATCTATCAATAGTATACCATGCTAATTTTGAGCGTTCAGCACCTGATTTAAGATTTACATCCAATCCGGTAGGAATAATACCATCTCTAAAATTTAATGGATGTCCGGCATCAAGACTATGACCTTCTGGCGCACTTGCTAAAAACCACTGTCTTGGTGAACTGATATCTAAGGGTATTTGAGAACCTTCAAAGTCATCAATATAGGAAGCAATTTCGCCAATAATACCACCATTTCTATTTTTTGCAGCTCCGGGTAATAAATAAGCAGCCTCAGCTCTTATAGAAAAATTGGAAACAACATCAGTATCAATATTAGGTAATTTATTTACCCATTTAGTAAATTTTGGTACTTCAGTTTGATAGTTTAAATTAAAACCAACAATGGTGTTATTTACTGATTCAGAACCAAATTGCATTTTGCCAAAAGATTTTTCTCGCAGGCTTAAAAGTGTACCGCCAATGGCAAAGTTATCAGAGAAAATATGTTGTACATCAACCCCCATAAAACGACGTTGTTGTTGACTGAAGCCATTATTATTCTCGACTGATACATTTATAGGGGCATTAGACGCAACAAGATTAGGGTTGATAATTTGTACATTACCTATTTGATAGTCAACTACATAATCAACACCTTCTAATAATTCTCTTCCTCCTGAAGTTACTGTTACAGATCCTCTGGGAACATTAAAAGCACCCAATGGTATTCCGCCTCTAGATTCTGATTTGAAATACCCTTTTAGTAGATATTTATCTTTACTTTGAAACTCGTTTTGTGCTTGAGATTTGGTATTAGTATAGAGTTCATTAAAAACAAAAATATCATCAGTAGCATCTAAAATATTATCTAAGGTTGATCCAAATGGTTGCACGGTTGGGAATATAACATAACCGCTTTGAGAGTTTATGGTAATATTTTCTATAAAATCAAAAAATCCATCACCTTCAGAAGTTTCATTATTGGATTGATCTAACCTGTCAAGACTCAGTAAATTCAATAGTGTTTTATTTTTCACACCATTAGTTGAAGCATTTTGTAAAATATTTAGAGGTACACCGGCAGCATCATCTTGGTACATTACTTCTAATCTAAATCCATCAGGTTGTAATTGATAAGCACCAATATCATATACGTTTTTCATCATTAGATCCCAAAGTGGAATATTGGTATTTACAATTTCGCTACGCAATAATTTCACAACCAAATTGTCAGGAGCCGTTACGCCATCACTAGAGAGCTCACCAACTCTAAATACATTCTCTCCGGCTACATTACTATCAGTATATTCATAGGCAACTGCTAAAATATCACTATCAGCTAAACGTCTATTTAATGTTATATAACCCAATTGAGGATTCAAAGTAAAATCTATGCCTAAGACCAGTTTTCGAGCATTTTCCAACACAGAATAATCAGTACCTTGTGTATATCCAACCAAGGTAGCACTCAATGAAGATATATTTCTAATACCATTGGTTGCAGTTAAAAATAGATCCAAATTATTGGCGTCGTTTGCTGGATCATTAAGACCGGCATTAGGTAAAACCAATCCTGAATGAATATTTGAAGGATCTCTCTCTCCTAAATCAGCCATCGCTACAATATTACGTACACCTACTGTAGTATTATTTCTATTGGTTGCCCAAATTTCAATTTGGGTAATGTATTTAGAACTATTTATTAACGGAAAATCTTTTAGTGCACTATCAAAATCATCTCTAAAGCGTTGTGATAAAAAGAAGTGTCTATTATCATCATAATCACTTGCTCTTAAGTCAAATTCAGTAATGGTAGCACCACCTTGAGCTGCAACAGAACGGGTTTGAGAATTTTGTTTTGCAAATACTCCGGTTACTGTAGTTTTACCAAATTGCAACTGAGCTTTTACACCAAATAAATTTTGAGCACCGGTAATTAAGGAGCTTTGTATAGGCATACTTACATTACCTACTTCTACCTTTCTGATAATATCATCTTCTGTAGGTGTGTATTCTAATTTTACTTGATTTTGAAAATTGAAAGTTGACTGTGTATCAAAGTTAATATTAACACGTAGTCTTTTACCAACCTTGGCATTTAAACTTGCATTGATTTCTTGATCAAAATCAAAAGTAGTACTTTGTCTGTTGCGTTCAGATAGTTGAGGGTTTTCAACTTTTTGAAATAGAATTCCCATTTTAACAAGCACAGAACCTTGTGGATTAACTTCAATCTCATTTCCACCAAAGATATTTTCAAAGAAACTTGAATTTACATAATATTTTGGGAGTAAGTTTTTTTGTGCTAACTCACTATCCTTTTTCCTACCACCAACTGCACTTACCTTGTCTTTAAAATAGCTTAACATATCGCGTTTTAAGCGATACTCTTTGTATTCTTTTTGAGTCATATAAAACGGGTGTTTTACATAATAATCACCAATTTTTTCAACAAACATATATTGTTTGGTTTCAGCATCATAAATAACTTCAAATTTTGAAAGTTCATTTAAAAATAAACTTCCATCTTGATGGCTTCTAAATGAATACGGCAATTTCGATATGGAATCAATTTTTGTAGTATCTGCTAATTTAGCAACTACACTTATGGTTGTGTCTTTTTTTTGTTGCGAAGAAGGAGGTATTTGAGCATTTAAAGATGCCGATATGAAAAAAGTAATAAAGAGTAAAAAACTATATGTTATTGATGTTCTAATATTCAATTTTTTACAAGTTTTTAAGTGCTTGCTTGATAATATATTCAAGGGTAGCGTCAGGGGTTTCTTGAATTATTTTTTGCACCAGTTTCTCGACTTGTTTACGTGAAAACCCGAGAACTTCTAAAGCAGATAACGCTTCTTCTTTAATAGTATTGTTAGGCTGTACTGAATCTTCAGAGATTTGGTACGTTTTAACAATTTTATCCCTTAAATCGATAATTACACGTTGTGCTGTTTTAGCGCCAATTCCTTTAACAGATTGGATAGTAGCTACATCTTCAGAAGCAATTGCATGCTGAATTTGTTCAGGTGTCATTGATGATAACATTGTTCTTGCAATACTATTGCCAACACCGGAAACTGAAATTAATAATTTGAAAATTTCACGTTCAACCTTATCTGAAAAACCAAATAGCGTATGCGAATCTTCTTTTATAGAAAGATAGGTATATAGCTTAATAGCTTCTGAATCAGGGATTTTTGAGTATGTGTTTAGCGAAATGTGGAGAAAATAACCAACGCCATTACACTCAATAATAGCAAATGTTGGGTTCTTTTCTATTAACCTTCCTCTTATATGGGTTATCATTTATTAGTAATTTAATTGCCAAATCTGTATAAATTTCTAATTGAAATGTATGTAGAATCAACAGGTATAAGAGTAGTTTTATATCATATTATTAATTTTTAATAATTAAATAGAATACAAATAAACACAATTTAATTAAATTTTTGCCTTTTCTTGAGCATCAATTACAGCTACGGCTGCCATATTTACCATTTCATCAACACTTGCACCTAATTGCAATATATGTGCAGGTTTCTTCATTCCTAACATAATGGGTCCAATAGACTCTGCATTATATAACTCTTTCATCAATTTATAGGTAATATTTGCTGAGTCTAGATTCGGAAAAATCAAGACATTCACTTTTTTATCTACTAATTTAGAAAAAGGGAATTCTTTTTTTAACATTTCGGGATTCAGAGCAAAGTCTGCCTGAAGCTCACCATCTATAGATACATTAGGATAATTGCGGTGTGTATATTCTATAGCCTCAGCTATTTTAGCCGAATTTTCAGATGAGGAAGCACCAAAATTAGAATACGACAGCATAGCAATATTGGGTTTGATATTAAAAATTTTGGCTAATGAAGCTGTAAGTTGAGATATTTTAGCTAGTTGTTTTGCTGTCGGATTTATATTAATAGTTGTATCGGCTAAAAAGATAGGCCCTCTTTTAGTAAGCATCAAATTTGTTGCGGCAATTCTGGTAACGCCTTTGGCCATGCCTATTAATTCAAATATTGGTTTAACAACTGTTGAATAGTTACGTGTGTAACCTGTAATTAATGCATCAGCTTCACCTTCATTGACCATCATGGCGGCAAAATAATTACGTTCACGCATCCATTTTTGGGCATCTAATAATTTAATACCTTTACGTTGGCGGTCTTTCCAGTATTTTTCTGCAAAACGATATCTTCTTTCTTTTTCTTCAGGAGTTTTTGGATCAATAATTAAGACTTCATCTGTAAACTCGATTTCTTCTTTTAACTCTAAAATAGTTTCTTTATCGCCCAATAATATTGGAATACCAATACCTTCATCATTAACTATCTGAGCAGCTTTTAACACATCTAAATGATCTGCTTCAGCAAAAACGACTCGTTTAGGATTATTTTTGGCTCTGTCATGTAATAAGCGTACAACTTTACTTCCGGTACCTAGACGTTCCATCAATTCGTCTCTATACTTATCCCAATCAGTAATTGGTTCTGTAGCAACTCCGGAATCCATTGCCGCTTTTGCTATTGCGGGGGGAATTTCATAGATCAGTCTGGGGTCAAATGGTTTAGGAATAATATAATTTTTGCCAAAAGTTAAATTCACTTCGTCATATACAATATTTACTTGTTCTGGTACACTATGCTTTGCTAAATCAGCCAATGCATGTACAGCTGCCAGTTTCATTTCTTCATTTATAGCAGTCGCTCGAACATCTAAAGCTCCTCTAAAAATAAAAGGAAAACCAAGTACGTTATTCACCTGATTAGGATGGTCAGACCTACCGGTAGCCATAATAATATCTTTACGTGTTTTTACGGCCAGATCATATTCTATTTCTGGGTCAGGATTTGCCATCGCAAAAACAATAGGATTTTTTGCCATAGATTTTATCATTGATGCTGTAACGATACCTCCTTTAGATAAACCAATAAAAACATCAGCATCTTTCATAGCCTCTTCAAGTGTATTGATGTTTTTAGAGGTAGCAAATTCAGCTTTTGAAGGTCGTAGATTTTTGTCGCTTTTTCGAATAACTCCTTTACTGTCTAACATGACAATATTTTCTAGTTTAGCTCCGATTTTAATATACAAACGTGTACATGAAATTGCTGCTGCACCGGCGCCACTTACCACAATTTGAACCTTAGAAATATCTTTTTTAGCTACTTCACAGGCATTTTTTAAGGCAGCGGCAGATATAATTGCTGTACCATGCTGATCATCATGCATTACCGGGATGTCTAATTCTTCCTTTAAACGACGTTCAATTTCAAATGCTTCAGGAGCCTTGATGTCTTCAAGATTAATTCCACCAAAAGTTGGGGCAATAGCTTTTACTGTTTCTACAAATTTATCCACATCAGTAGCATCAATTTCAATATCAAAAACATCAATATCGGCAAAAATTTTAAAGAGTAAACCTTTACCTTCCATTACAGGTTTTGAAGCTAGAGGGCCAATATTACCTAAGCCCAAAACGGCGGTGCCATTTGATATTACAGCTACTAAATTTCCTTTAGAAGTATATTTATAAACGTCTTTTTTATTGTTGGCAATTTCTAAACAGGGCTCAGCTACGCCTGGTGAATATGCTAATGATAACTCACGTTGCGTTGCATATTTTTTTGTAGGGGTAACTTGTATTTTACCTGGAGTAGGTTTTGAATGATAATCTAATGCCTCTTGTTTTTGTATATTTTTACTCATGAAAAATAGATTAGAGTTGAATTTATAACCAATTAAACCTCAATATAACACATATAAATTGCTTCTTTTTTACTTATTCAGCGTTAAAAAAATATTACCATAACTGGAGGCTATGCGAATATTTTTTGCCTTGATTAATCAAAAAATAATTCAACTTTTTTTACGTCATCTTGAAATTTAATTGGTATAACAAATATATGAGGTTTGTTTGAAAAGATAAGTTAATCCTTTAAAAACTCAATATTTCTCATCAATCCGGAAAATTTAGTACGCTTTACAGCAGATTTTTTAAAGACTTTCTTAAATACATCTTCTGTAATTTCTTCCCAATCTTTTTTTGTCATTGATAGCAATTCAGGATGCGGATTAAAAAGCGGTTCACTATGTGATTTTGAAAATCGGTTCCAAGGGCATACATCTTGACAGATATCACAACCAAACATCCAATTATCAAATTGACCTTTGACAGAATTTGGGATTTCATTTTTTAATTCAATAGTAAAATAGGAGATACATTTACTACCATCAACTACATAAGGTTCAACAATGGCTTGAGTAGGGCAAGCGTCAATACAAGCTGTACACGAACCGCAATGGTCAGTTATTGGATTGTCATACGCTAATTCTAAATCGATTATCAATTCTGCAATAAAATAAAATGAACCTACTTGTTGTGTAAGTAAATTACTGTGTTTGCCAATCCATCCTAAACCAGATTTAGCCGCCCAAGCTTTGTCTAATACAGGTGCTGAATCTACAAAAGCTCTACCCTGAACGTCTCCTATTTCTTCCTGAATATAATGGAGTAGTGTTTTGAGTTTATCTTTTATTATATAATGGTAATCTGTTCCATACGCATATTTACTAATCTTAGGTGCTGTACTGTCTTGTTGAATTTCTGAAGGATAATAATTTAATAACAATGAAATAACCGATTTAGAACCTTCAACCAGCTTAGTAGGGTCTAAACGTTTATCAAAATGATTTTCCATATAGCTCATTTCACCATGCCTATTTTTATTAAGCCATTTTTCTAAACGTGGGGCTTCTTCTTCTAAAAATTCAGCTTTTGAAAAACCACAAGACAAAAAACCGAGGCGTTTGGCTTCGGTTTTTATGAGGCTGGTATATGCTTGTTTTGTAGTTAACAATTATTATCTTTCTGTAAAATTCAACAAAACTTCTTTTGGTTTTAAGGTGATCAATGGATTTATTTCTATCTTTTCTAATGGTGTTGTTATCTTATATTTTTTGACAATTTCTGCAATGGTCAAAATCATTTCATACATGGCAAAATTGTTTCCAACACACATTCTAGGTCCGGCTCCAAAGGGGTAGTATTGATTAGAATAGTCCTTTTTGTTTTCAGTATTAAAACGTTCAGGATTAAATTTTTCTGGGGATTCCCAAAAATCAGGATGTTTATGCACTTCGTAAATTGATAATAGCAGCAAGGTGTTTTTTGCAATTTTTTTGCCATTAAATTCATCCTGAGCAATTGATATGCGATCCATAATAAAGCCGGGAGGATACAGTCGCATAGTTTCTTCTATACACTGTTTGGTATATTGTAACTGTAACACATACTGCATGATATCGTCATCATGTTCATTGATATTGGTAAGCTCTTGGTAAATTTTTTCTTGGATATCTGGATGTTTAGCCAAAAGAAGTAACATAAAACTTAGTGCATTTGATGTGGTTTCATGTCCTGCTGTAAACAAAATCATAACTTCATCAATCAATTGTTTTTGAGGCATAGGTGAACCGTCTTCATACCTTGCTTGTAACAGCATATCTAATAAATCATCTTTCTCTTGTTTAGAATTTCTTCGTTCCTCAATAATTTCATGAAGTAAATTTTGAGCATCTTTTGTTAAGTTCAGATGTTTTTTAATACTTCCATTTAAATGAAACCACCATTTTAGATAAGGTTGGCGCATTTCTTTGACAAGCATTTGCTGATTGGTTTCAGTAATGCTTTGTAATTGTTCCATTTGGGGTCTAATATTTACACTGCTAAAAAGAGATTTAGCAACCACTTGAAAAGCCAGATCGCGCATTAATGGAAAAATATCATAGGTTTTGTTAGGTACAATTCTTTGTAATTCAGATTGAATAGCTTCTCTTATAGTACCCATTAAATTTTTGAGTTTCTCTTTATGAAAAGCAGGTTGCACCATTCTTCTATGTGTGCGCCAATGATCTCCGTTAGACGTCAATATGCCATGACCTATATATTTAGCTAAATCTACAGTCTGTATAGGAGATTTTTGATATTTTTTATGCTGTTTTTGAAGAACGTGTTTAATAAGACCGGGATCTCTAGTAAAAATTACCGGGTGTTTTTGACCCAATTTTATACGAAAAGAATCTCCATGTATCTCAAAATTTTCACGATGGAAGGACAATGGGTTTTTAAGAATTTGCTTTCTGTTCTTAAAAATATGAAATCGAGAGATAGTATGTAAACTTTTCAATATAGGTTCTTTAGATTAAAGAATTAGAATTTTAATTATCATAAAATTCCCCTTTGGTGGTTAGGGGGCTCAGAATAACCCTCCTTGCATTGTACTTTTAATTTTACCCAAATGTTTATAAGCCTGTTCTGTTACTTCTCTACCTCTGGGAGTACGCATAATAAAACCTTGTTGAATTAAAAAAGGTTCATATACTTCTTCAATGGTTTCAGCACTTTCACTTACTGCTGTGGCTAAGGTGGTGATGCCAACCGGACCTCCTTTGAATTTATCAATAATAGTAGTTAGGATTTTATTATCCATTTCATCCAA